>Ga0208434_1000478_pt1 | contig 19020 bp, 24 predicted proteins | sample 13_taG_FD_184086 | JGI IMG/M metagenome (GOLD analysis project Ga0208434, IMG submission 184086) | Marine viral communities from the Subarctic Pacific Ocean - 13_ETSP_OMZ_AT15268 metaG (SPAdes) (version 2) | ecosystem: Environmental > Aquatic > Marine > Oceanic | place: Pacific Ocean | collected... | reverse complement strand
GCATCCTCATCTAACTCATATAAAGCAACACCTGAACCATCTCCAAAGTAATCTGTAGTTGATTTTTTAGGGTCTGCGTAGGTTTCTAAATATAAGTCATCTACATCATCTTGGTCTAATGCTTTGTTAAAGACTCTTACTTGGTCTATTTTGCCATCATATAATGATTCAAGACCTGATGAAGAATCATCGTTACCTCCAAAATTAAATACATTCATATTCGTAAATGCAACTACATCACTCGCATCAGTACTATCCTGAAAAGACCTATTTGTATCTTCAACTCCATCAATATAAAACTTTGTTCCTGATGAAGATGCAACATACACTATATGATGCCAACCACCATCTGCAACAGTTATAGATGTGAAAAAGTTTGGTCCTGCCGAGTGTGAACCATTAATTCTGTTAAAACACTGTATTTTACTATTTCTAACTTGACAAGCAAATTCAGTTGATGCTGATGTATTATCGCTAAAAGACCAAATAATTTTTCCATCAGAACCTGTATGGGTTGTGTTAATCCAAGCAGAAATACTTATAGTGTTTGCACTACTAAATACGGAAGGCAAAGATGAATTTTGTATATAACTACTACTCCCATTAAAAGCAGCACCCTTTCTAATATACCCTGTTATCTTTTGTGTACCTCCGTTTCCTGTATAAGTTACAGTTTCAAAGTTCTGCAAAGGGTCAAGTCCTGCTGCTGCAGGTGGTGTGGAAGCTACTATACCTCCTGTTGTAAAGAATTTTTTATTAAATCCCATTTAGTCAAGATTTGGTAAAGAATAAGAGACTACTGCTGCTTTAGTTGTTTTAGCATTAATCTCCCCTTCTTTAGTTCCACATTCAGTTCTTAAAGCTGCTCTTGCATCTATTACATCCTGCGGTGCAGCAATACCTTCTTGTGCTCTAATGATATACCAATCCGTTTCTTGTAGTTTTCTATTGTATATAGATTTTAGGTTTGCAATCTTTGACTCTTTAAGTTCAGCCACTGTTTGTGTCCAAGTCTTATTAATTACAGGATAAGTAAAAGTACTACTATCTGCATCCCACTCAAGGTCTCCTAACTTTTGAGTTGCTGAATCGTAATCAGGTGTTACTACATCGTAAAAACCTGCTTCCTCCCAATCGGAGGATGATAGTAAATCAAATCCACCAATAACATTACCCCAAGCCTTTGGAATAGTAGTGTATCTTTTTATTGCTCCGTCTATTTGTATTGCTTTCATATCTTATTATTATACTGTTGTGCTTGAAGTGTAAGGTGCTACTGCATAGTGATAAACTTTTGCACCTGCTGAATCGTCTGTACAAATAATTTGTATTACGTTATCTGTTGACCCATCATAGTTTGTGCTACCTACTTTGTTAAATGTAGAACCTGTTTCTGCTAAAGTAATAGCAAAGTTTCCATTTAATATAATATCTACTACTTGACCTTGTTGAGCATTACTCATTGTTAGGGTAGCTGCATTATCTGCCGTTGCTGTAAAAGTTGCTGCTGAATCAAAGTTGATAGCAAAAGATGAACCTGTACCTAAAGCTGATAATGCTGTATAAGAGTTAGATAGTTGTGCGTGGTCTATACCATTGTCAGAAACGCTTACTGTTACATCTCCTGTTGTTGTATCAACTTCTAATCCTGTTCCACCATCTACACTACCTACATCTCCTGCATCGTCTGAATACAGTTCTGTAAAGTTAGATTGTACTTTAGTGAACGCTGCAAAGAGAGTATCCCCATTTCCTGCATCAGCAGTTCCTATTATAATGTCTTGTTGTGCCATTTTTTAAATTTGTGTTTGGTCTGTTGTTACACTTGTTGTATCTGTTCTATAAGCTGTTGTATCTACGGTAAAAGCATCTACAAGTGTCCAACAAGTAGGTGCAGAAAAATCAGGTATAGATGTGCCAACTGTAAAATCAGCATCTGCTCCCCAACCTTCATTAGTTAGCATATCACAATATATCTTACCCCAATTTATGTTATTTGCCATATTTAATACAATTACTTTTTTTGGTTTTTGTTATATAAGCTAAATACTGTTTTAACTTATTTACATTCTCTTGTTTTGGTTTATATCTTACAGTACCCATCCTTCAAAACTTGCATCTTTATCAGGATATACATCATCATTACTATTTGTGTAGTATTCAGGAAACTTTGAACTTGCCTCAAAACTCATATAGTTAATGAATCTATCAGTATAATACTGTGCTACGTTTCTTTCTTTTTCTATTAAGAAATCTATTTCGTTCTTTTCTACGTTTGTAGCATTCTCTGAACTGTGCTTAAATACGCCCTTATTAGCTATTGTATAAGCTGCAAAGGGTAAGTACTCAACTAATGCCCAATGTATCAGCATAGGCTTTATATGGTCGTTTACAAGTGCTAAATAGTCTCCTGTTAAACTACTTGCAACAATATCAGCTTGAATCTTGTTATAAAGGTCAGTTCCTAAATAGTTTTGGATATGTATATCTTGTGCTATTTTAATATACTGTAAGAACTTGTCTCCGTCTACACTACCGTTGACAGAACTAAACTTTACTAAATCTTTCCTTGTTATGAATAGTGCATCTGCCATTTTTATCTATTTTTAAATCCTTTATTAGGCATATCAATAGGTCGTTTAGCAACCTTTGGGTCGTTAGTTTCAGGAGTAAATCCCTCTTTCTTTGCCTTGTTCACACTTATTTCAGCATTTGGGTTTGTAGCATCAGGTTTTACATCTACTGCCATATAGGTCTTACGCATCCAAAAATGATGACACGCTGCTCCGCCTTTATATAGCCATATATCGTAAGTAGCTGCTCCGTTTTCTCCAAATCCTGCATTTACTGCTCTTGTACTCATTTGCATTACATCTTCTTTACGGTATATCTTTTTAGCACCAACCATTAGTTTGCAAAACTCTCTACTATTAGATTGTGTTCTTAATGGTGCATATTGATAACGTACTTTAAACTTCATATCGTCTGCTTCACCATCTTGTTCGCTTGTAGCGTTAGGTCTTGCAGTTCCTGTTGAAGCTAATCCAATCATTTTATCTAATGCTTCTTCTTGGTCGTAGTCTACTTCTCTTTCGTCTACTAATACCCAATTCTCTAAATCTTCTTCCTCACCAAACTCATCAAGTAAGTCAAACATCTTATCATCGTCAAACTCTTTAGATAAGGTTAATTCGTTTTTAACTCCTGTTTCTTCTTCTCTTGCTTCGTCTGTTATTGCGTTGTCTGTTTCTATAAACGCTAAAGGTTGTAAAGTTTTAAAATAAAGTTTAAGAGAAATACCATTAACTGCTAATATATCATCCATACAGTCCGTTAATAGGTCTTGGTATGGTTTTATGGTTATGTTGTCAAAAAGTAGCGCAGCGGTCTTTATTTCGTCTGCATTAGACCCTAAACCATTGTTTTCTGTTCTAATTCCTAAAAGTAATGGACTTGTTACCCTGTGTGCTACTATTAGTTTAGCTGAACACTCGTTAGATAAGTACTCATAGTGTTGAGGTGCATCATTTAACGGAATATCGTCAACTGTTGTTTTAGACTCTGCGTTGTTGTTAAATGCTATAATTACTTTTTCGCCTCTTGCTCCTGTAAGTTTACGCATTACATCAGACTTAATCTGCATCTGCTTTTCTCTATCAGGAACACCATTATTAAAGTTGACTACCTTCGTACCACTAAATCCATTTTGTACATCGTTAATTAAGTAGTCAGCTACTTCGCTTTCTAATTCAGCGTAAGCTAATCCACCTTGATAATCTACAGGACAATAATAATCATATCCACTAACGTATTTCTTTACTATTTTAATTTCAGGTTCGTTACCGTTGCCAAATCCAAAAGCAGCTATACGTTGAGGTTTATCACTACGCTTTACTTTTGCCCAATCGTGATGATAGTAGTATGCTTCTATTTGTCCATCTTCGTTACATTTCTCTGCTCGTAGTGTTTGTCTTGGAAAGTGTTCTGCTTTTACTACTTCTCCTTTTTGATATAACACTTGAAAAGAACCCTCTCCTAATAGTTTTAAATCAAGTACTACTTTTCTTAAACAAGAGTCAGAAAATATAGAACGCATAGAAGCGTACTCATCAGGTTTTGAACTACTATCTAAAGCATCAAGACCTTTTCCATAAATCATATTACTAATACCATTTATAATAGAATGGTTTGTAGTTGAATTAGTGTAAAGGTCTATCAGATAAGAATAGTAGTCGTTGTCATCTCCATACTCAACCCAATCTCTGTTTTTATCTTCAGATATTTTAGGTCTATTGTAAGATGCTAAATTAACTATGTGTAAATTATCCATTAGAATGTAATAAATTCGTTATCTGTATCGTTAGAAATAAAAGCACCACTATTAATAGTGTAGTCTGTAAGGTCTGCTTGATTAGTACAAAAGATTTTGTCTTTGTGTATTACCTCACTACCTTCTTTAATAGTTAGCGTATAGCTTACATCTTCTTTTAAATCAAACACCGCTGTGTAAGTATTATAATACAGTTGTTCTACTATAGATGTAGTATCTACGTTGTGTACTTCTGTATTTGTAGTTTCATTTACTATTGTAACATTGTAACTATATCCACTTGTAAACTTTCGTGGTATTAAATTAATAGTTTGTGCTGATGCACTTTCTTCTAATACAATCATATTTATACAATAAAAAAACTTTGAATTTGTTATAATAAAAAAGGGTAGCATATAGCCACCCTCTTCATCAAATGAAACTCGGTTTAAGAGTTTGTTCCTTCTGTAACTGTTACAGTTGCACTTGCCATCCCTGCATATGGGTCAGCAGCAGTTGGACTGTCAACAAAGTTAGCAGGTAGTAATTCCTGTGCTGCTAATGTTAGGGTATATCCTGAAAGGTCTCCCATAGCTGCTCCTGTAGAAATTGAACCTCCTGTTACTTCAGCACCGTGTTCAAGACCCATAACAAATACATTACCGTTGTAATCTTCAACAGCAACGTGTGGTCTACCAAATGCTAATAGCTTTAATTCTTTGTTATCTTCTTTAGACAGCTTTTTAAGCGTAAGGTTTAAAGTTTGCTCAAAGAAAGTCGTTCCGTTTTCACGGCTTGAAGTAATAGCTTGTTCGAAGCTACTATTTCCTTTTAGTTCATATTTGTAAGCAGTAAAAGTACCATCCATATCAGTAATTTCGTCATCTGTTTGAGTTACTGTACCGAAATCTCCAAAATCAGTAAAGTAAACAGCTTTCAGACCACCAACTACATCTTTGCAGGGTTCTTTTCTACCACGTGTTAAATCACAAGCCATATTTTATAAATTAAAAAAGGGTAGGTAGGCACATACTCGGCTTACCCACCCTCTTTAGTTAGTTAATCTGTTTATTAGTCGTTAGCAGAGTTAGTGATACCGTAAGTTACGATGTCATCAACAATACCATATTGAACACCTGCGGTAAATCTCATTACGACTCTTACGTTTTGAGAACCATCAATGTCAGCCATATCAATAACTTTTACTTCGTTGTGGTCAGAAAGTAATCCTGTACCGAAGTAGATGTTTGATTTTTCAGCAGCAATAGCTTGGTTAGAACCTAATCCGTTAGCAACAAAGATTTTGATACCATCAAAAGTTAATGCTCCGTTGTTAAACCATTGTGTTCCCATAGAGTTTGTACCTGCAGCACCTACTCCATCAGCAGCAAATCCCCCTAATGCTCTTACGTATGCTCTTGCTACGTTTTGAGAAATATAGATTGATAAGTCTTCACTTCCGTAAAGAGTAGAAGGAACTGCATCAGCAATCTTTCCTAACTCTGTGATTACGTTAGAAGCAGTTACTGTTGTTCCTGCAACTTCGTTTCCTGTTGGTAGGTTAGCATCAGCAGTTAATAAAGTCATAAGACCATCAAATTGTCCGCTTGTTGCAGTTGAACCTCCCCAAATAGAAGTTTCTGTTCTCTGTGCTACTTTAGCAGCAACGTGAGAAATTAAGAAATCAGAAAAGTTAGATGGTAGTGTATCGTGTGCTGAAAAGCCCATAGAGATAGCTTCCCAATCATCTTGAAAGTCTTTCTTACATAGTTGTAAGTTCACTTGCTGATATTCAGGAGTTAAAGTTCTTTCATCTAACGTCAAAGTACTTGTCGCTGTAAAATCACAAGAAGCATCTTTTACGATGTCATCAGTAGAGATAGTTTTTATTACCTCTTGGAATTTAATGTTAGGTTTAACAGTAATCCCTCCGTTTTCAATAGTGTTTGCACTCAATAAAGCAGCAGAAATATACTGTCCTGCAAATTCTCCATTATAAGCAACACTTGCGTTTTGAGTTGTTGTTGTTGGCATTTTTAATTATTTATTTGTTTATTTTTTAATGTTTGCAATTCTTTGCATTACCTTATCTGCAGTAGTCATATTTCTTTTCTGTGCAAATAGGTTTAAATTCTTTTTAGTTTCAGCTTCAGGATTGTGAGTTACTTTTTCAACAGGTACTTCTGCTGATAACTCTTCCTTTACCTCTTCCTTAACTTCTTCTTCAGAAACTTCTTCGCTCATTTCTTCTTTAGGTTCAATCATAGATTTGATTTCTTCAATCATCTCTTTAACTTCTGCTAAATCTTGTTTTGTTGCGTATGCCATTTCTTCTTCTTCTGCAGCTTCTACTTCCTCTTCAGGTGCTTCTTCTGCTGCTCCTATAGATGCAATAATACCTTCTTCTTCTACTTTCAGGATTTCTCCATCTTCAAGAGTGTATTCGCCTACAGGTAGTGCTACTTTTTCGTCATCTGTTACTATGAACACTTCACTTCCTGCAGCGAAATTTTCACTTTCAATAACAGTTCCGTTTTCCAAAGTAGCTTGTGCTAATTTTACTTCTTGGGTTTCTTCATTTAGTTCCACTCCAAGAACTTCTTTTACTTTGTTTAACATATCTGTCGCTTTCATATTTATTACAATAAATTGTTTGTAAGGTTGTTGTGTTTTTAGAATATTGCGTTTCTAATTTCTGCTATTCTGCGTGTTAAATCTTGTGATTGTTTAAATCCTCCTTTTAACGCTTGTTGTCCTTTTCTAATTTCGTTATCAATAGTTTTTCTGTCTAAACCAAGTGCTTCTGCTTTGCGTTCAAAATCTTCAATTTCCTTTCTTAATTTTTGTATAGCTTCATTCATAGGTTTTACATCTTGAACAACCCTGTCAATCATTTTCTTTCCCTCTATATTTATGCTTTTATTTGCATTTTTCCAAAGTTCTTCTACTTCTTGTGCAAAACGCAATATTTCAGGAACACTTAATTCTACTTTATTTTCTTTCTCTTTAGCTAACTTGGTAATTATTTTTTGTACGCTTGGTTTCATAGAAGTATTTTTTTATACAATTAATTATTTAACACTTTGTTATATTTTTACTCTGTCCCTGTAATGTTTCCTATGCCTTGTGCTTGGAAGCTACCATCACAACATTTACGTGAATAGGTTTTACCATCTTTACACAAACATCCTCTTCTGTCGTTTTGTGGACTTGGATTTCTATCTTTGTTTTCTCTTCTCATTATCCTGCGTTTTGTGTTCTTGATATAAAAAAGATAATATCCCAAACTTTAGAATCTCCACCATCTGAAGTTATCTTTGGAGTTAGACCGTTTTCTAAAGCATTTGCATCTAAATAATACTGAAACATTATATGGGAGTTTTGTGTTGAATTGTTTCCTTTGTAAAACCCTAAAGCCATATTAATTCTATCGTAATCATCAGCACCTGTAAGTTTAAAGTCTATATGAGTTTGATTTGCGTTTGCTGCTGACTTCTTATATACAACAGTAACCATATAAACATCATTTTCATTTAAGCCTACAAACTTTTGATTAGATACATCGTAAAAGTCTAAACTTGGATGACTTCTTATTATATTACCACCGTTGTTAGGTAAGGTAACCTCAACACCATCTGTTAAAAGTAGTTTAGTGTTATCATCTGCTCCTGTGTAGAATGTATCATCATATCTTGTCCAACCTAAATTAAGACCGCCTGTTTGTGGGTAAACAATTACGTTTTCATCGTTATGACCCATATATAAATAGTCATCGGTGCGTAACATTGCACCATCTTCAATATTTACATTGTCTACTACTGATTGGTCTACATCTTCTACGTGGACTCTGTATGCTGTGTTTTTACTCATTTAATTGGAACGCAATTAGGTACTCTTCTACCGTTTTTAATTTTAAACCCTATCATCTCATATCCTGATTGACAAGGCTCTTTAAGAGATGCTTCTAATAAGTCAAGTTCTCTTAATTTAGAACCTGCCCAACGTAATCCTGCTTTACCTCCCCACAATAAGTAAGATATAGTCCCACACGCTTCGCTATCTCCTTCATCGTAATACTCTTCTGCTCTTGATAGATAACTAAACATTCTTTTGATTGTTTCAACAGTAACCGCTTCTTTCTTTGCTAATTGTTGCGCTCTTACTTTACCAACTTGGGTTGCACACTTGTTGTTTACTTTTTCGTTTAGTTCAATACCTCTTTTTGCGTTGTTAGAAACTGCATCAGGATAGTCAGCATAAGATTCAAGTTGTTCGCCCTTTAGCATTTGTCTTAACTCTTCTACTAACTCTTGTGCTTCCTCTTCTAAATCGTCTTTTATTGTTTTGTCTTTAGGTCTTTCTGCTTTGTCAGCAAAGTAACCTTCTATAGAGAACCCTTTTACTTTTCCTGTTTTAACGTAGTCATTCCAAACATCATCATTTAAAACTTTCATAGATACCATCCAAGTACCAACAGGAACTTCCATATCGTAGTGTCTTGTCTTATCCTTTTCGCTTTCTACAATCCAAGATTCAACAACACTCAAACCTGTTAATGGAACTTGATGCTCTAATGTTGAGTTGTTTTGGTTTCCGTTTATAAAGAATAATTCACTTGCTTTGCGAACTGTATCTCGTGAGAAGTAAATGTAATATTCGTTGTCATCGTTTCTACGATAGATAGGCTTATTAGGTATTAAAGCTGCACCCATTAAGATACGCTTTTCTTTATCTACCTCTGCAAGTTTAAACTCTTGGTTTTTAAGTGCTATAAAATCTTCCTCTATTGCAGGAGACTCAACAACTGAAATAGCTTCAATTCCAATAGCATCTTCTTCATCTATAAATAGTTCTACTATATCCATACTAATACAATAATATTTTTTAAAATTTGTTACCCTATTGAAGCACCTTCTGTTATTTTTCTATCAAGTGCTTGTTGGTTTGTTACATCGTCTCCTACAACGTATGCTTTTACAGGTCTTTGTTCTTGTTCGCCTATTGCTTGTGCTAATTGGTTTTCAGGTGCTGCTCCTACTACATTAAACGCAGGTGCTTGTGGAGTACTTGGTGCGGATATTGAACCTCCTCCACCTGCCGAACCACCAACAGTACTTTTAGCTGCGTTAACAGCACTTTTTATAGAAGATATAATACCTGCTGCTTGTGCTGCAAAAATTGCTATGTTAATTAAGTTAGCAGGAGGAGGTGCAGATGCTGCAGCCTTTGCTCCACCTACGGCTAAATCAACACTACCCTCTGCACTTTTTTGTAGTATCTTTTGTAATGTTACTTTAGCAGCCATTACCTGCTCTTGAATCATCATAGCTTGTTTAGCTAAAAATAATGCTTTTCCTAATTTAGTTTCTTCACCTGCCGCTTCAATAGAAGCATCTAAAGCACCGTATATAGATTCCTTTTTCTGATGTTCAAGTTCTATTTCTTTTTGTTTCTTTGCCTCTAATCTTTCTAATTCAGCTTCGTCAGCTTCTTTCTTTAAATCTGCAGCTTCACGTTCTAAAGAAATACGGTTAGATATTTGTTCTGAACGAAAACCTTCTATTTGTGCAAGTACTGCTTCTCTTTCGTTTTGTGCTTCTAATAAAGCTATGTAGTTTTCTTGGTTTTGGTTTTTATCGTATTCAGCTTGTGCTGCTCTAATCGTAATATCTACGTTTTCAAGCATCTTTTCTGCTTGTTCGTCTAATATCTCTCCTAAACGGTTATTAGCTGCTATACGTTCTTCTATGGTCTTTGTTTCGTCATCTCTTAATTGTCTTTGTTGTTCAGCTTGCCTATCGTACTTCTCGATTAGACCTTGATTGATAACTGCAGCAACCTCTGCTTGTTTGTTTAGTTCTACTGTTCCTTTAGCAGCATCTAATGTAGATTTAGCATAATCTGTGATACTACTTACAACTGTTGGTACTACTTCAGCTACTTTGTCAAATGTGTTATTGACTCCTGTTACTACATCAAACAATTCTTTTCCTGCGCTTTTAGCACTTTCTGCTGCACCTGCAAAATCTCCACTAAATACTTTTACAACAGCATCTCCTAAAAATCCTAAAGCATCTAATGCACTTTTAACTCTTTCTATTACATTATCTAATAGTGCTTGACCAAAGTTCTTTATTGCTTGTGTAGGATTGTTAAATAGTCCTTTAAAATAGTCAATAACAGTTCCTACGTTTGCATCAAGAAATTTAAAAAAGTCATTAAAAGCTAAACTTAATACTTCAAATGTGGTATTAAAGGCATCAGCTACTTTTTGATTCTGATTAAATACCTCTGCTAACTTTGCAAAAGCAGCAACTGCTAAACCTATACCTGCAGCTTTTAGTGCGTTACCAATTCCCTTAACACCTTTCGCTACGCCACCTGTTGTATCTTTTACTTCTTCAAGGTTGTTATCTATACGCTGTACGCTTTTAGCTACACCATCTAAATCTTTTTGTGCTTTATCTACTTTAGCTTCAAGTTCTATTGTCTTTTTTACTGCCATTGTCTAAATTGTTTGTATGCTTCCTTAATTGATTCAGGATATTTGTTTTTACCTAAAGCAATATCTATGTATTGCCCTTTCCATTTTTCGTCTCTTGCAAACTCTAATAAGTCTAATATATTTTGAATCATATTAACAAGGATTTTCTTTTAATATTATTGTAAAGTTACCTGTTGCTGTTATATCTTCACAAATACAACCATTTAGATATACCTGTGAACCTGCTGCTGCAGGGTATGTTTTCTCAACACCGTTATCTATTGCTGTAATTGTTATTGCAGTAGTTTCATCGTTTTGTACAATTATTCTCGCATAAGAATCACCTGCACAACCTAACAGAGTTGCGTTAGTTTTAACTTCAGTTATTGCATCTGCTTTTGCGTAGTTAACACTTATGTTTGTTCTACCATAGAACTTCCAATAAATTACATCTCCATTAGTCAATCCTGTAACTTCAAATGTAACTGCATTAGGTACTGTGTGCTTATTAAACGATGTAGTTCTAAAAGGTACGTTAGTTACGTTGCTATTAGCTTTCAATGTATCTACATCTGTTGAGGTTAAATCACTTGCATTTGTAGAATAGAAGAACCCGTACTCATCTATCTGTGCAGTTGTGCCTACTAAACCTAATTCAGTAATTGAATGTTTAATAAATATTGAAGTGCTTGTTGCATCAGGTTGTACTTGATTAGCCAATGTAGGAGGTGTTACAATTAATGGTGTATCTATTAATACTTGGTCAGGTGTATTGTTTGGTGCTACATCATCAGGTACAACTTCATTAGTTGATATAATTTCTAAACCTTCTGTGTTACATCCAATATCAGTAGTTAAAATTACATTGTCAGTTTTGTAAGTTTTAGAATCTACTGTAATACAAACATTTCTTGGAACAAACTTATCAGGAACAGTTGGTGTAACTTCTATTGTTTCTCCTGCTTGTTCTTTTATGTTTATTAGTTCTAATGTAGATTGATTAGTTTCAAAGTTTGTACTAATCTTATTTATTCTATATAGGTTTTCAAATATCTGTAACTTGTCTGCTAATGTTAAATTAATAGTTAACGACAAAGGCAAATATGCTTTGGTTGTTGTTAACCTTCTTTGTGGGTCAAATATTTCTTTAACGTAGTTTTTATAATACTCTGCAAACAATGTTTTCTCAAAAGGAACTAATGCAAATTCATTAGGCTCTGCATTAAAGTTTAAATTCTTACTGTCTGTAATATCAACAGAGTTAGATGGTATGTAAACGCCTGTGTGAGATACTAAATCTCCATCTGATTCTATTACGCCTATTTGTTCGCTTTGTTGTATTGGATAAAACAATAATGGTTTACCTAAGTTTGGCTCTTGCTTTATATCAGCACTCCATCCCCATTGTAACTCTGTAAAACTATCTCCATTAATATCTTTTAGCTTCTCGTATTTAAAATGCTCTAAAGGTATTGTAATGGTGTATGCTTGACCCTCAAACTTTTCTGATGCTTGGTACTTTAATGTTCCCCATTCTTGATTAAATAGTTCGCTATGGTTTTTAGCAAAGAAGTTGTCGTGTCCATCGTATCTTAGGTTTACTTGTTTGTAAGGCAATACCGAATCAACACTTGACTCTGTTTTATCTATAAACTCTGTTACATCCCATATCTTTGTACTGCTTGCGTAAAAGTCATCTAATGTTTTTACCTCTATTATACCTTCGTCATTTTGAAACGAAGTAAGATTAAACAACTTAAACAAAGAAGTAAGAAAGTCTATTACTTTTATGTCAGGTAATTGATTTGCTGCTCTTAGTTGTACATCTGTTAAAACCTCTGCACTACCTGTCCAAGCTACATCTCTCCATCCTAAACCACCTGTTGCTTTTCTTTTTACATAAAATCTAAAATCGTATGTACTCGGTATATCTGACTCTATAGCAAAAGTATAATCACCTGCTTCAAGTTCTAAATCTACAACTCTATATTCACCGTTTGCATCTCTTGTTACATTGTCAAACCTTTCAAATACTTCACCGTTCTTATATATAATTAAACTAAATGGGTCTGCAACTGATGGTATAGCTGTAACATCTAAGTATCTTTCTTTTCTTGATGCACCTCCTGTTTGTCCTTTTTGTGGTGTAGTAAAATAGTTGTCATATAAGTCTATTACAGAACCATCTACACTTACTAAATTAAAATTACCAACAGGTGTTACATTACCTTCATCTTCAAACAGTCCTCCTGTTTTATTATGCAACCACAAGTACAGATTGTAAAAAGGTTCATTAGTAGTACTAAAGAAATCTTCACTAAATTCTAATCCGTATTGTTGTTCTATTGCTTTTATAATAGGATAAATACGAAGTGCAGGTTTTAATTGTGAGAGTTGTAGTCCGTGTGTACTTCCTGATTCGTAGGCTATGTTGTTCTGTGTGTCTGTATTGTCGTAAGCTGAACTGCTTGTAGAATCGTAAACAAGTCTTTTTGTGTGCGTAATTAATGGGAATATAATTGCATCATTAAAGTCTATTCCTCCTGCTGTAACATCTAAACCACTTTGCATATAGGTTTTTATGTTAGCATCACTATAAGTAAAATTAAACGACTCTTTTAGCATAGCTAAAGCATCTAACTTGTCATCTCCTAATAAATCTTTTAGGTTTACTCCATTACCAAAGAATGTAATTTTGTATGTGTGTGCTTTGTTGTTTTTTCTTGTTGCACCTTCTAATTTTATTTTACCTTTTTTAAAAGGTTTGTAGTTTAGATATAATTCAGCATCTTTCTTTTTACGTGCATCAAATCCTATTATATGATAGTTGTAAAAGTGCTTAAATATCTTGTTATTTATTTTAGATGCAGGAACATTAAAGGTTCTACTAAAGTCTGTAAATACTTTCTCAATATCTTTTACATCTTGTAAAGTTTGAGTTAGTGTTACTGATTCATCTTCGTATAAATCTACTTCTTGACCCTCTATGTATAGTTGTAAGTTTAACATTAACGTACATTGTTTATCTTGTTAAAAGCAAAATCAAAATCTATCGTGTAGTTTGCTAATCTATCATTTACGCTTGTTTTAAATGTTAATGTTTTTGTCTTAGGTATTACAGGAAGTGTTTTAGAATCTTTTCTTATCCATACGTTTTCACTAAGGAATAGTTCTTCTATTACACTATTAGAATCTTCGTTTATAAATCCTGTGTTTAATGTGATACTTTGCTTTGCGTTTGTATTGTATCTTTCTTCTTGTCCATTGTACAAAGGATATTCAACAGAGTTATTTACAACTGTGTTTCTTTTATATCTTTCGTCTGTTACATTAAAGGTTTCTATGCTCTTTTTAAAACACCAAAGGTCTTGATATGCACCATACTTATTTACGAATGTTATTTTGTAAGGTGTAAACTTAGGCTCACATATATTATTTACGATAATTGTTCTTAGTAGTGTAGTGTCATCCGTATCGTAAACTTGTATCGTAGAACTATCTGCAGGAATTGTAACGTATTGTATCTTTTGGTTAGTATTACCGTTGTCTGTTATTTCTGTATCTACTGAATCAATCGTAACTTTGCCAACGCCTTCTGCAAATATTGCTAACTTTCCTGCTGTGCTTTCAGGTAAATAAATTGTGTTAGCAGTCAATAAAGCATTACGAGTAAGTTCAGGGTTTATTTCATCTTCAAAATATCCATAACCATCTAAAGCAAGAAATGTTTCTATAGTTGGTGAGCCATAAGTAAATACTGTATCGTTATCATCAAATAGTGTAGTTACAGAAGTAACCCATACAGCTTGTGAAACGTAGTCGTTGTTAAATGTTTGACTAAGATAGTCTCTTACAAGTTCTGATATTTCAAATAGTATTTTAGTGTTGTCTCCTACTATACTTTTTTGTAATGTATATTTAAGGTCAGTAGAGGTATATCCTCCCTCCGTACCTGTATAAATATATAATTCTAAGTTTGCTGTTTTTAATGCCATTACGCTACCTGTATAAATGTTTTGTTTACATAACTATAAAGCCACACTTCCTGAATTACTGTGCCTTTTACTCCAACGTAATAATCGTAATCAGCGTTAGCTTTGTTTTTTAATACACCATTAATATTAAAAGGTGTTTTTCTAATTAACTGAAATTTAAAGTCCCCTGTTGTTGCATTATATGCTCTTTTTTTACCTAAAAATGACCAACAAAGATTGTCTCCTATTAAACCATCAAAAGTTGATGATTGAGCATATATTTCAAACCCTACTAAATAGTGGTTATAGCTACTACTTGAATTAAGTGTAATAATTTCAGACGGTAAGTCAGCGGCAGTATCGGCAATATAATATATTTCGTTCCCACATCCCACTTCAATAGCAGGTTGAGTAAGGGTTTTTTCACACTGAATATCATCACCTCCACTATTAGAATAACCACTCGCAGGAGGTGTTACAAAAAATGTTACGTTTCTTGAGGTTGTTGAATTTACAACAGCAAATTTTGTTGGTGTAAACCTTGATATAGTCCCCTCTTCAGTATTTCCTGTTAATATTGCTCCTGACAAATATATACCTTGACCTGTTAAAGATGCCACATCACAAGTAAACTCAGGTAAAGTACTACTAACTTGTGTAAAGTCTTTAGAACATTGTACTGTATTTCCAACATTAGTATATCCTGTAGGTACTGTAATGTCAAAAAATAAAGTATGTTCTATAAAACTACCTGTGTTATTTGCAGGCAAACTCGTAATAGGTGAACCTAAAGCAGTTTCTCTAATAGCAGTTATTACACCATTTACATTTGGGTTTATAATACTACCATCTTGATTTACTATCCCTCCTGATAGGTAAGAATCATCACAATCATACGTTACAAGAGAAGTTAAAGTTACTTGTATAGATTGTGTTGCATTACAAGTTGCTATATCATTATCAAATGCTTCTACAAAGAAAGTTATTGTTCCTGCTATTTGTTTTGCAGATATTGTTAGTGTGTTTCCTGAAATGCTTGTTTCTATATATGATGGATAACTGTTAGTGATATTGTATCCTGCTATTGGGTCAACACCTTGCGTAAAGTAAGAACTTAAATCAATAGTTGCTGTATTGCCTCCTGTATTTAAAGATTGATTTGGAATACTACCATTTGTTGTTACACCACCTGTACATACAAATTCAGTCTGTATAGTAGTAGCATCACACTCAATATAATCATTTGCTGAATTACTAAAGTTGTCAGGTATGCTTATTCTAAAAGTAACTGTTCTTGAAGTATCTGTTGAAACAGTATCAAACTTACCATCTGCAAAATCTGAATCAGTTGAACTATAAGAGAGTATATCTCCATAGGCAGGATTTGGTAAAGATACGTTTCCAAACTCATCTACTGCAAAGCCTTGTAATGCAATTAAAGCACAAGTAAGTTCTACAACAGGTCTTGTAGGTTCTTGTACATCTATGTAATATGGACTTCTTACGTTTATCTTTGTACTCATCTCAATCTATCTTGTTTTAATGTGTATGCCAAGAAATCTTCTACGTCTAAACCAAACTTTTCTACAAGTTCGTCAGGTAGTTTCTTAAATGCTTGTTCAAATGGTTTAGTAAAGAATAAACTTGGTTTAATTCCTTTCTTGTATATGCTTCTTGATATTAAATAACCTATTGTATTGTAGTTACCTTTTTTAAACTTTCCTTCTGCATCTCTTAATCTTATATTTCTTGCTTTTGCCCATTGTGCTAATGGTTTAATAGGAGGCATCTTTGACTTATATGAGAACGGTGTATTGTATTTCTTTTCAACACCACTTACTCCTTTATCTTGATACAATCCATATTCTTCCATTTCAAACTCCAAGAGAATAGAATTAGGCATCTCCTTTACATTACCCTTCAAACTATTGTAAAGTTCTTTAGAAACGTTCTTACGCCCTTTAGAAAGCCTTGTACGTGCTTGTTGTATAACAAACGATTTAAATGCTTCTAATGCCTCTTGTGTTTTTGTTAGTCGCATATTGTCATATCGTTTTGTACTACTACATCAAATGTTGCTGCCCATCCTGCTAACTTGTTCTCAAACCTATCAACGAATGGTTCACAGCTTACATCTCCCTGTACTTGGTATAGGTCTGTATATAAATCACCTCTTTGCAAAGTATTAATTACTCTTGTCTGTAAAGCTAATTGAGTGTTTAATACATCTTGTTCGTTGTCGTTTCCTACGAATATATCTTCTACCTCATCTTTGCTTATATCTACAATATCCATAGAAAGAATACTAATGTTAAACGTAAGTGTTTTAGTTCCTACTGTGGTGTTGTTTACTATGATGTGAGATAAAGGAAAGATAGTTTGTTTGTTCAAATCAACATCATCAAGAGAACCGAATGTAACTGTATTTACAAATGGCTCTGCTATAAGTGCATCTTTTAATTTATCTGTTACGTTGTAAAACCCTTTCATCGTTTCTTAATCAGTTTCTTTTCTAATTCTATTTTATCTTTTTCAAATGCCAAATACATTAAGCACTCGTGTACGTTGAGTTTGGTAACCTCATCAAACTTGGTAACATCTCCTTTAGAGATTCCATAGACTGATTGATACCAACCCCACTTGCTTCCAAACGTTCCTTCTGTTGAGTAGTCAGCTTGTTCGCTTCCTTCTGTAAATAGTTCAGGATAGTTTGTATTAACTCGTTGTTTAAATTCCAAAAAAAAACCATAGCAGCAAAGACAACATCTAAAGGCATATACTTTAATCTGTCGTTCATTCCGTTATAGTTTTCTATATTATACTTGTGTCCTTTCTTAAATGTAATTGGTCTGTATAGAACGCTCATAGCTTTGTGCATACTTTGCCAATCTCCCAAGTTCTCATCAAGGTCTATATACTCTCCTAAAGTCATATCATCTAATACAGGTATAAAACCGTATTCTACACCTGCTAATTCAAAAGTAGGAATCAATGTATGCTTTGTATCAAATACTTTGTTTAGGTGTACTGCTATCTCTTGTACTGATTTGTATTTAATCTCTGCTACATCCTTTAAATCAAGATTACAAAATATCTCTACCATCTTTTGAAGTAAGAATGTAGAACCTTGATTGTCTTCCGTATTCAGCTTCTCAAATCTTTGATACTGTTCTAAAGTAATCTCGTTAAGTGAATCAGGTACGTTTATTTCAACTTTCATATAATTACAATAAATAAGTTACTAATATGTATAAAAAGGAAAAGGTAGCTAAATGCTACCCAATCCCAAACAAAATCAAATGAAAAAAGTTACTGTTTTAAGATAAACCTTTTGTAAGCGTATCTATATGCTGTCTCTATTGCTTGTTCTAATTCTTTACTGTTCTGTCGGTACGTTTCACTTCCTTCTACTTTGCCTTTGCCTTTGTAGTCTATATATAAGGTTACATCAGAACCTTTTTGTCCACCTCTCTTTGTAGGTTTCTGTACTACATATATTTCTTCGTACCAACACGCTTGTTGCATCTTAAAATCCTCCAATTAGTTTTATTATTGCATCACTTAACCAATCAAAAGCAACAAGCATATTTAAGAATAGTACTAAACTTACTGCTGCACCTATCCCTACTACCATACCTCCAAAAATCATTTTAATTACTTGCTTCCTGTTTTCTTTTTTTATTAACTCTTGTATTAGATAATACTCTGTTTGATTTTCCATAATATAATTATTGGTTATACAAAAGGGGAGTTGCCTCCCCCTGTTTTTTAAATTTATTTTAGTTTTTCAAGTTTTTTTAATAATTCAAGTTCTGTATTCCAATAATACTGTTGTTTAGAAGTTAAATTATCTAAACAGCTAACGTTATTGCTGTTCATTATTAGTACTACAAGTGAGTAGTATAATTTGTCGATGTCTTTGTTAGTTAGTTTTGTTCTCAATTCTTGGTAATCTTGTACTTGTTTCATTTGTTCTTTGTATTAATTAAACTTTGTTTTACTCTGTAAAGATATAAACATTTTTTAAACTACAAAACTTTTTTAATATTTTTTTTAGTAGATAAAATATTCTCCTTTATTAGGATTCTCTAATTGGTCTGTTAGTACATAACGTAAACTATCTATGCAGTCAGGATGCTCACCTGATGGTTTATTTAGGGTATTGCCCTCTTTATCTTTTGCCCATATATAGCCTTGTAGTTCTCTTTTTAGATTCCTGCTTCTTGCTGTAACGTATATTTCATTTTGATTAA
>Ga0208434_1000476_pt1 | contig 19146 bp, 16 predicted proteins | sample 13_taG_FD_184086 | JGI IMG/M metagenome (GOLD analysis project Ga0208434, IMG submission 184086) | Marine viral communities from the Subarctic Pacific Ocean - 13_ETSP_OMZ_AT15268 metaG (SPAdes) (version 2) | ecosystem: Environmental > Aquatic > Marine > Oceanic | place: Pacific Ocean | collected... | reverse complement strand
TTTCCTCAATATTCATATCGTGGGCGCTGATGAGATTGACAAGTCTAAAGGAGCAAACAACAGTGTGTCTATAGATTCTGTGGAGGCGGCAGCTACTACACCTATTGGCCTTTTACAAAAAACTTTACTATCTAAAAAGGGCGTATCCTCATTTGAAGATTTTATTGAAATGTTGAAGGTGTTTTGGAAGAACGAAACTTATAAAAATGAGGACGTTGCAAAATGGAAGTCTTGGAAAGATATCCCAAGTAAAGAGATTCGTAAGCTCATTGGGCTTTTACACAAATGATTAAAAGAATAGTTAGTGCAGAGCAGTTTAACAAAGCTGCTGACGATATTTCTGACTACTTAAACCTTAAGGAGGAGGATAATAACTATCACTATCTTCTCCCAAATGGAGTTGAATCAATTAAGCAAGCTTTTGCTCACGACAAGATGTTGGCTTACAATGTGTTTGTGTGGGCTAACCTAAATAATTTAGGTAAATATGATGCAGGTATAATTTTCCTAAAGGATAAAGGTCCAAGGCATGGGTTAGAAATATTTTCAGAATACATTTGGCTTTCCAGTAACCCTCGCGCTGGCTATAAGTTACTAGCAACAGCGATAAAATACGCTAGAGATAACGGTTTTGAGCATATACAAATGGGTTGCTCCGAAAAATCACCAAACAAAGACAAAGTAAAAAGCCTTTATAGAAGGCTTGGATTCATCAAAGATTCAGAGAGTTACATAGCAAAATTATGAGCGGAAAAACTTGCAAAAAAATAAGAAAAGCATTATCATTAATCAATGAAGACCCGACATCAAGAAGGAACTACAGAAGATTCAAGCGTCAGTACCAACGTGTCCCATCTCAACATAAATCAGACTTCATTAAAGCAACAGAAGGACTCTTCCAGTGAATGGTCTAAGCTGAAGGCGGGAGGTTGTTGGATCAAAAACAGTAAAAAAGGTGAGGCTTATTTATCTGGTTCTGCCAACCTAAGTGAAGAAGCTTTAAAAAAGATTGTTGAAAATGGCGGGAAGTTAAATTTCCACATTTATAAGAATGCTTTTCAAGAGGGAAACCAGCCTACTTATAACTTCTATATACTTTGATTCTCGTCTCTAAGTCTTTGATTTTCTTCCCTTAAAAATTTGATCTCGACTTTTAATTCTGTGACTTGGATAGTTAGTTCACTTATTTGAACTCTCATAGCCTCTTTTTCTTCAGAGGAGCTGATAAGTAGAGCTTCCAACTTACTCACTCTATCAATTAGGTTGCTAAGCAGAACCCCCTCTGTTTGGTAATCTAATTTTTTTATTTGCTGTTCTGCGCTTAGTCTGTGACTCATATACCTCCACAAAGCTCCCCCGAATAATGCTGATACTACGGATGAGATAATTGTCCAATGATCCATAGATTTAATTACACAATTTATTTTAATTAATATTAAAATATTTCAAAAAATTTGATTTAGGTGTAATTAAAATCAAATGGGGGAAACAGATAAAAATCTTGAAGAAGCTACAGCATTAGCGTTAAAATACTGTAACCCAGATGATAGCGAGATCATCTCTGATCTTGACAGACATTTGCGAGAGGCAGCTTGGACACTACTCGAAAGAATTAATAATTTAGAGAGTCAAGAATGTGTTTGTGAGGGGTGTGCATCTAAGGTCGCAGAAGAGGTAGAAGAAGTTGAATCTACCCCTGAAGAGCAGGAAGAAAACCCAGAAGTCGAAGGTGAATCTTCAGATGATTCTAACTTGCAAAAGCTTATAGAAACAGATAAAAATAACAAGAGGCTAACAAAAAAATCAAAAAACGTTACGGTAGGGGTTGGAGTTATAGCTGCTACAACTCAAAAAATGGCAGCAATGGGAACCGCTGGAGTAATGACAATTGCAAGCGGAACCTATTTCCAAGCTAAAGCAGCTAAAACAGAAGGTATAGAGATAGCTGTTGTTACAGAGCAAGAATATGGAGCATTTTCCAAATTCAATAGATTTACTGAGTCAGTTTTAGGCATTTCAACCTTCGAAGGCATTAGAGAATACGCTGAAAAAGGTTATGGTGACATTAAAGGATCTAATCCATCTTCTGAGGAGAACGAAGAAAAAGAGGAGCTTTCTGAAGAGGAGAGGGTAAAGAGAGATAAGGAATTACTTCAAGCAAGGGAGGATCTTAAAATTAATTCAGATGAACCTCCTACTAATCCCCCTAAACTATCTGATTATTAATCATGGAAGAAATATTCGACAAAATTTTAGCACCCTATATGTCCTCGCTGCCTGAATTTGTAATCGCGGTAATGGGTCTAGTTGGGACACTTGCGTTTTTCGCGCCAGAAGATAGCAAGTTAAGTAGATTACTTAACAAAGTCACTGGAAGATTGTCAAAATTTAAAGACTATTTACTTAAAAAACTTAAAAAATGAAAAAATTAACACCTTTATTATTATCACTATTTGTTTTATGTTGTTTTTGTAAAGCGGCTATCGTCACCTTTACAGGGGGGACGGGTTACTTAGAATCAGGCGACACTATCATCACAACTACAACTTCTCAAAATTATGGAGTCATTAGCTATCAAGAACAATCTGTTATTCTTGAATATGTTTCACCTACCGAAGATTGGAGTTTTCAGACTGTAGGTGATTATTATGATATGGGGAATGATGTAATTCACGGTCATTGGACCGCAGTCTCTGCTATAGAAATCTCTCTTCAAAATAACAACCCTTTCGATTTACAGTATTTTCAAATCACTTCAAATACTTCTGTTGGTGGGCAAGCAGCTACAAATGAAGAAAATATAGGTATTCAAGGATACTTAAATGGCTCTTCTGTCACGGAGATATACGCTTTACCCAGCGTAGATTGGGGTGCAGCAAACACTAGAGATGTCTTCCTTCCCAGCTCTTTTGATAACGTCGATAAAGTAGTTATCTTTGATAGGGGTGCATCAGGCACTCACACTGGAAATTCAAGTTGTCCTGAGTGTGGTAATTCAGGTTTTTGTTTTGGGATGGATAATTTTGTGTTTGATGAGGCGGTTCCGCAAAATCTTGTACAAGGAAATGCAACCCCATTAACAGCTATACCAGAGGCTAGTGTAGCTTTACTTAGTGGATTAAGTATTCTACTACTCCTACAAAGGAGAAAGTTTTATAGGTAGTTACTTGTTGTAAAGCTCTCGCTCTAACTTCCTATAACGAGCATCTGAATGCCAAACTTCGTTAGTCTGGGGGGTGTAAACCCCTTCTTCAGTCTGAATCGGCTGACCCGCCTTGAGCTTCAAGGAAGACGGCTGATATATGTTTAAACTGCTTGTTTTCGGTGAGGAGCTGCCCCCGCAAGAAGTCAGCACGATCATTGGACTCATTGTCGCCAATAGCGCGTAACTTTTCAATTTCTTCGATAAGTTCATTTTTATTTTTGTTGTGTTTTTCTGTGATTTCAAAAAACGCGAGTTTGTTTCTCAAGGCGAGATACAATTCAACGCTTTTTAAGATAGATTTGACCAGAGACATTACTTTGCTCGTTTTTTACTATTAAAAATCTCTTTTTCTCCATCATCTTGTATGATTTTCACTGAGCCAGAGACGTATTTGGCGCAATTAATTGCTTCATCCTTTAATAGGTATGAGTGATGATATTTCTTTCTTTTATCGTATACACGATATTTTACTAATTCTTGATTCATTATGGTTTGAATTCTAAAGTTATATTCGCTACAAATGTTTTATCGTCAGAGATCATTCCTTCAATTAGACACTTGCCTTCTCGTAAGGAGACGCGCTTTCCGTCAAAAAGATACTTCTGTTCATCAATACTGATTTGAGTAACACAAACATTTTTACCTGATTCCACGTTGATTATATCATAATCTACAATTTTGTCTTGCAGATGTTTGCTGAGATCATTTGTGCCTACTACTTTAAGCTGTTTTTTCATCTTTTCTGTATTATACCATAGGACAGTTTGGTCCTTATTATTTAATATTATAGCTCTTTTATCGTATCTATCTATCCATTTTTTATAAAAATCGACTTTAAATGTCCTCCTAATCTCTGACTTAAAGTATTTGTCATTTTTTTGTCGGACATGATCTAATATTGCATGAAAAGCTTTTATTTTGGTTGGATTTGAGCCTCGTTTATTACTGAATAAAAACTGTATGTGATTATAAGTTTCGTACTCTTTTAAAAAAACATAACCAATATCGTCGCAGTGGTAGATCTCACAATCACTACAGAACTCCTTAAAGTATCTTTTGACTGCATTTACCCTCATAGTTCTAGATCCAGAACAAAAAACCTTATAAGGCTTAGATCTCAAACAAAAATCGAGAAAGTCATCCCAAGCCTCTTCTTTATTGATTAATTGTTTAATTATCATTTCTACAGGTTATAATAGTAGAAAAGGTGTAATATTAAACATGGCGGTTGAAGGAAAAAATGAAGTAGCAAGAAGTTTATTGGATTTGCAGCCAACTGCAATTCTAGAACTGTACAAAGTGTTTCCAGATACAGTGGGTTCGCCTAATAAATTTTTGAGTTTTCATGGCGGCTCCGTCTTTGCTAACAATGTGATTTGGCAAGGTATACAATATATGCCTATTCCTGTAGAAGCCGAAGGATTTGGAGTATTTGGGGATGGGACTTTACCAAGACCTAAGATTAAAGTAAGCAATAACAACAATATTGTTACTTATTTTTTAGGTAAATACAAAGATTTTAAAAACGCTAAAGTATTTAGAAAAAAAGTCTTTGTAAAACACTTAGATGATGCGAATTTTGATGGCGGAAACCCTTTCGGGTTAGCTAATTCTGATTCTGAGATTTCAGAAGAAAAGTATCTTATAGGTCAAAAAGTGCAAGAAAACAAATCTTTTGTTGAGTTTGAGTTAAATTTACCTTTAGATCTAGATAACTTCGATGTTAATCATAGAACTGTAAATGCTAAATACTGTTACTGGCAGTATAGGGGGTTAGGATGTCGATATGAAGGTTTACCGATAGAAAAGGAAGATGGAGAGTCTTTTATTGACACTAATAATAATATTATAACTGTAAACGCTGGTGAAGAATTTAATTATCAAAATTTATTTTATCAGCCTGATTCTGGCTATTCTGTTGGTGATGTCGCTTATATTGAAGATAAATCAATTATTTTAGATAGAGGCGAATCGAATCTACCAATATTTCACAGAACTTGGTATGTGTGTTCACAAGCTAATTCAGGGCAGCATCCAGAAAATAATCCCTCATTTTGGCAAAAAGATGGTTGCAACAAAAAAATAGAGGCTTGTCAAAAACGTTTTTCTAGCAAGAGCTTGGTGAAGAGTTTTATTGGAGAAGAAGCGGCGACATCTGACTATTTAAATTTACACAGAACAGGTGCAGCTTCGTTCGCTACAACTGATGCCAATGTTACAGGGGTTTTTGGTGGAGATTCTTGGACTTTATCAATTTTTCTGCGTGGCGAAGCGCAATATCAAGCTGATGATGGGGATTGGTATAATCCCGCTATTTTTGCAACTCATGAATTACCAAGAACAAGTTTTACCTTTAGCCCAGCTGCGGATGGCACGTTTGATGATGTAGTGAGAGCAAACTTACATTTCTCAGATAGAACTTCTATTAATAGACATAAAGGCCATTACTTAGATTTAGCTACCCCCACAGAATTAGGTACAAAAAGCAAATTAACAAAAGTCGAAACTAAAATAGCATCTAGAGATAAGTTCCATTGTCTTGTTTTTAGAAAAAACACCGATTCGAAAATAGAAATTTTAGTTAATCCTCAAAAAAACCAATATGGACAAGCTATTTACTCTAGCAAATCATCTATAAATATTGATAACGGTACGGCTGGAGTTGATTTATTTTCTCTTTTTTCTGACAAAACAAGTAGTTTGGATGAAAAAATTTGTTTTGGAGGAGACATAGGCCAAGTTTGTCTTTGGTCAGGTAGACTTAACGACGATGAAGTTTGCCATATAGGGTCTACAAATGCAGTGTCTGATGCAGAATATTATTTAACCGACAATGGGTTACAAAAAACAGCTAGGCATTACTGTGATTATGTCCCTCTAAGATATAATGAGGCGACTGGTTACTTATCCACTCTTACAGGTTCGGATAGGCTAGCTTTTTGGTATGATATGCAGACAGGCTTAAGCTCTAGCAATCTAGTGATTCAAGATGAGTCCCATAATAACTATGATATTACTGGTTTTGGAGAGACGGGATTATTTCAAAAACGTACGATAGAATATACAAAAGGTAAATTCCAAGAGTTTGTTCCTCATCAAAATTCACAGTTCCAACTACCTTTTGGAGGGTTCCCCGGAACAGATGGATTTGATTACAAAACTCAAGGATCTCAAAACAACATATGAATATAAAAGAAGCTTTACAAGTAATAGTTGACGAGTCCGAATCCAACTCTTTTATAGAGATATGTGGTTTTTTAGGGTTTGATAGGGAGGAAGAAGCTTATGTTGTTCAAAATGAAAAAAATGTGGCCGAAGACCCTTCACAGCATTTCATGATTGACCCTCTAAATTACTTACTTTTTAAGGAAAGGTATGACTTGTTAGCGGTTTATCATAGCCACGTTAATACAGACGCTGAACCTTCAGAGTTTGACGTAAAAATGTCGAATAATTGCTGTATACCATTTTTAATATACAGTATTGAAACCAAAAAATTTGATCTTTATGAGCCACAAAATATAGAAACAGATGTAAATACATACAACAGGTTTAAGGAGGATTATGACAACTATTAGATTACATGGGATTTTAGCTCAAAAGTACGGCGAAGTGTTCAAAATGGACATTAGTAAGCCTAGAGATGTTATTAGAGCTATTGATGCTAATAGGGACGGTTTTAGAAAAACTGTAATGGATTTACAAAAAGAAGGTTTCTCTTATGAGATTTTAGTTAATAAAAAAAGACTTAATAAAGACTCATTTTTAAATAGTAAAAAAGCTCAAGAAATAGACCTTGTGCCTTTTATTGTCGGATCTGGTCTACCAGATCTTGTTGTAGCTTTGATTTTCAGCTTGGTTTCTGCGGTTGTTCAATTTGCTTTAATGGACCCGGGGACTATTGATGGGGGGCAAAGTACTGTGGGCGCAGATAACAAATCACTGATGTTTAGCAGCAGCCAAATTAATCTTGCCGCTCAAGGCTCCCCCCTTCCTATTGGTTACGGTAGGTTAAAAGTTGGATCAAGTGTCGTTCAAGCTTCATTGAAGTCTCTCCCACAAACGACTAACTCTCTTGATGGTATGGTTCACAACCCTTTTACTTCTAAGGGTAATTCTTATGGATCTGAAATTTCTAACCAAGTATAACTATCATGAACCATCTGTCTAGAAAGAAAAAACTCTATGGAGCGGGAAAGAAACCTAAAGTGAAACCTGCTGTTTTGCAGCCTCCTAAAATAGGAAATTTTCAATTTGGAGCTTCTTTTAGTTATATTGAAACTTTAGATTTAATATCGGATGGACCGATTGAGGGTTTAGTTGATAATAAAGGAAATCTTTTGTATGAAACAGAGCAGTCTAGAGGTGTTTATTTAGATGGGACTCCAATCTCTATAGCTACCAAACAGTATGACGATCCTGATTCTGAGTCATCTTCATCAGATGATAAGAAGGTTTCGAAAGCTATATCAACTTTTCAAAATTTAAACATAAACGATAAAGGGGGAGCTAGCATTTTTGATTATGCGCAGGGTGGTATAGGGAAAGAGGAAGGCAGAGTCACAACTATCATGGGGATTGTGGGGAGACCTGTAAGAGTTTCTTTTGAACCTTTAGTTGAAAATATCAAACCATTTCTGCGGGGTGGTAATCGGAAAATTGGAGGGGGTGGGGCTTCAATAAACGGAGTTATTTTCACAAAAGATCCTCCGCTCATTAATGAGCCTCGTCCGGGGAAGAATGGGTGGATGTATTATAACGAATATGGTTTCAGTAGTGTTTTTGGGGAGAGTTTTGACTACAAACATAGAGAAACCCCCGCTGATGGGCGTAACGAATTTTCATTTCCCGCATCAAACCTTTATTTTGAAGAGCGTTACGAAATACTCTTCACTAATAATACCACAATGGCTAATTCAGATCTATTTGTTGCTTTTATTAGAGATAATGGAGGTGCAGGGAGCAGAAGATTGACATCAAGTTTCAGCCCAGAATATAATGAGAGCTTTACTGGAGCAGCTGATTTTATTTTTGCTGAGAAGTTTGCTGATGTCTCATTTGCTGATGGGGTTTCAGGGGCATCCTTCTTTGATAAGATTTTAAAAGCTTGGAATAGTTTCGGTCCACCTCCTCAAGCGGATGAGGATTTTTTGCTGGATGAGGATAACAAAGTGCGTAAGGAGAGAAACCCCTTCATGAGAGATCTTATAAAGCACAAAATGGACAAAGTTTTTGGGTCTTATGTTTGGGAAAAATCTACCGCTCAGGAACTTTACGAAGAGTTTTTTCATAGAACTTGGAGATCAGGTTACATGGTCTGCTATTTTCCAGATAGGAATGTGTTAAATAACATAGGAGCTATTCAATTCACCAGACCAGAAGAAGTTACCGTTGCGCTTATTCAGGGGAATGGTTTATATTCACCAGCCTTTAAAAATGAAAATTATTTAGATTTATTAATTCCAATCTGCGATAAGGATGGGAATCTCGACCAAAGCGCTGATATATTAGGAGGTTCATTCGTATTCGTAAATACTGAGTGGTTTGCTTGGAATGGCAAGCATTCAGATGAGTTCAAGACAACCCGTATGGATATACGGAGTTTGATAAGAGACCTCCAAAGTATTAGAGAGTTGGGGGTTACTCAAATTAAAGATATTGATCCATTCAACTCTAAATACAATTATAATAATGTTTTAATTGAATCTAGAATAGGTACAGAGGTTCAAGAACCATTTCGTTATTTCAACAAGGTTCACATAGACAAAAGTATAAATAAAAATGTTTATGGGCCTTTCAGATCAGTTGGTCAGGTTCAAAGGATAAAGAGGAATGATGACGAGACAAAAGATAACCTAAAAATGGAGACTGCTGGATACGATGGTCCAGACGGCCATATAACTCTTGAGAATGGCTTACCTATTAATGAGGGTAGTAATGATAACAAGAGAGCTATCCGTGCAAAAGATTACTCTTCGTGGAATTCATCAAACAATTCATATTTTCTAGACGAAGAAGCTAACCCAATCACTTATTATATCAACAACCCAAATGTTTCTGAGGTTTTCGTTACATTACAAATAGATTCCCTTTTTGATACTGTTGAGGTTCAATATGGAGGAGCCGATAATGATTTTAAAGCTGGTGATAAATTGCCAACTATTATGAATGTGGAGATTGAGGTGGGTAAAGTTTTATCTGACGCATCACTTCAACCAACATTGACAAAAACTTATAGAATTGCAGCTTTGATAGAAGGTACGACTCTTCTCGATATAGGCAACCCAAGCAATTTAGACGAACCCGAAAAATTCAAACACGTTAGAGATTTTGAAAACTTAAATGGGAGCGCCGATTTATCTACGCCATTTCCACTACCAAGACTTAACGACTACTCAGCGAACAGCTCTTATGCTTCCTCAGAAAAGAGATATGTTAAAGTAAGTAAGTTATCAGCAGAGACGTTTTCAGTTCTAATCTCTAAAGAATTAACGTTTGCTAAGGTGACCGAGATCATTCCCGTTAATTTGACGTATCCATTTTCTGCTATCATAGGAACAAAGATAGACTCTAAGAGTTTTTCCTCTACACCAGTAAGATCTTTTGATGCTAGATTAAAATTAATTCGAATACCGTCAAACTATTTCCCAACAAAAAGACTTGGTAGGAAACAAGATAAAAGATATTACGAAAATAAATCTGAATTTCAAAACACCTCAGAAGAAGAAAAATCTATATACGAGGGAGATTGGGACGGAAGTTTTAAAATAGGTTGGACTGACAATCCAGCTTGGATTTTATATGACCTTCTCACGAATACTCGATATGGTTTAGGTAGATATTTAGATGAGAATGACATTAATAAATGGGAACTTTACAAGGTTGGCAGATTCTGTGATGCTGTAGATTCAAATGGCAACTTTGAAGGTGTCCCAGATGGCAGAGGAGGTTTAGAACCTAGATACTCTTGCAATATTATGTTTAAGAGTGATGAAAAAGTTTTTGATTCTATACAGCTTATATCAAAATTATTTAGGGGGCAAACTTTCTTTAGAGCTTCAGAAGTTTCATTTGTTGATGAAAGGGTTAAATCCCCTGTAGCTATATTTAACAATAATAACGTAAAAGACGGTGTATTTAGTTATTCTAACCTAAGAAGGGATCAACAATTTAACACTGTCGAGGTGTCCTATTTAGATAGGTTTGAAAATTTTACGCCAAAAGTTGAAGTAATTGAAGACGAAGAGGATATTAGAAGTAGAGGTATATTCAAAAACAGGGTTGATGGTTTAGGTGTGACATCTAGAGCTATGGCTAGAAGAATTGGACAGCATTTGATTTACAAGACCATCAAAGAAAATCAAAGGGTAGTATTCACTTCTGGTTTAGAAGCTTTACTATGTCAGCCCGGGGATCTTATTCTTATTGACGACGATTTAAAAAATGAAAAATCTAACTTCGGTAAGGTTCTTAGTGTTGATGTAGATAACCAATATATTCAATTAAGCGGCCCATACTCCCCTGCTACTATGACGGGAATATTAACTGTCTATAATCCTACAGGAGAACTTTCAATCACAGGTCTTAATGATATTGCTGAAACAAAAAGATCAAGGACAGATACTTTCACCATTACTGGTTCACCAGCAGCTGACTTTAATATTTATACTGGATTGTATAATTTTTCAGGGTATACAGATGGTTATACAGATTCTAATATTGAGGATTTAGATAAATCTTCTGAGTATGCTTTGTATACAGGCACTGGAGATAATATGTTATACTTTGGCACAAGTTATACAGGTTGGACATTTGCAACGGGTCTTCAAGAATTAAATAGAGATTTTGTAGCTAAATCAACAGGTGTTCAGAGTCTGGATCAATTAAATACTGGTTTTGTTTCCAATTATGTTAGCGCTGGGGACAAAAGAGGAGGAACAGATCTTGATATTTCAGGTTTATTGAGTGGTGATCTTAACAGTCTAAATATCAGGGGTATCTTAGAGTCAGAAATAACTCAAAATTCACAACCTCACATTTTAACTTTAAATGTTGCGACAAGTGGAGTTGTCGATACTGGTGACGGATTTAGTTTTGTCAGCGGTGTAGATAAACCTGACTTCTTAAAGTTTATCAAGTTGGGTAGCCCATATAGATTTGATCTAAAAGACGCAGATGATATCTTATACAAGATTGACTCCATAAGAGAAAATAATCCTAACGAATATTTAGTATCTGCGGCTAAGTTTGATACTGGTAAGTTTTCGTTAATCGAAGATAATATATCTTTAGATAAAAAAGAAAACACATATGATTACAATGTTGCCACCACGATTGGCGACATAACCTACAGCGGACTGAAGGCTCCAGAGAATTTATCCATCACCACTGGTTCAGGTTCATTAGGTGGAGGAGACTTCTTTATCAGTGGTGATTGGGATGCAGTGACAGATGTGACAAGTTATGAAGCTGTTCTAAGCTTTCCTAATGGTGGTAGCGTATCAACTAGCGTATCTAGTGAATCCGTTAAATTCGATGATTTAAATTCTATAGGAAATTACGCTTTAAGTGTGAAAGCTATCGGGTCTTCCATAGGAACAACTAAAACTATAGACTCTGAATTTTCTACCATAAGAACATTTATACTTTATCAAGCTTTAGAAGCATTTGACAGATCTTTTATAACAAATGTAACCTTTAGTTAAATGCCTTTATACGAATTTACACCATCTTTCATTGTTGATCAAACGGATTTAAGTTTGACGGCTACAGGTAGCGGAGTACACCTTAACAAAGTTGTTAATGTTAACTTGGGTATTTTGGATAGAGTTAGTGGGGGCATAGGAGATAATAGAAGCCTTTTAGCAAACCCTTATGTTAATGATGTCAGTTTAGATATTCTAAATATTGATGGTACTGTTAAGTTTGAAAATTTTCTTACTAATTATAAATCCAATGCATTTAGTATAACAGAGTATGATAATATCAATGTTTTTGGTGAATATACGAAGGACTTTGGTGTTAAAGCTACTGTTGCAGAAAGTTCGCAGACTAACACTGCTGAATTTTATTTTTATGGCAATGTGCCTGAATTTAGTGGTATAACAGTTAGAGATTCTACAGGTACAACCTCTCACACTGCATCTCAAAGCAGTAAGACAGCTGTAAATGCAAGCGGTCAAACTGGGGTTTTAACCAGCACTGTAACATTTAATAATGATTCTAATTATATATCTTTTGATAGATTAGAAATTTACAGCTCAACAGGTTCAGCCGCATTTAATAGCCAGATTAACCCTACCCCAGTTTTTTCACGCAATCTAACCAGTGAGACTATTCAATCATTTGATATTAACGAAGGCTCATTGCCTAGTGATACTGGTGTATATCTCCACTTTCTTCCCTACGGTCAGCTTGGTACAGGTGAAGCTTGGACTCTTGGCCCATACACTTTCAAAGACAATCCTCCTGCCGCTAACCCTTATATCACCGAAGTCACCAGCGGTGACATTACAGGAGCTTTAGGTTTTACACCTTCGGACTCATCCTCATCTGGGGGAGTTAGAACGGTCACCGCTGGCGGGAATACCCTTGATTCTAGTGAGACGTTAGCTTTTATAGCAGGTTCGAACATACAAATTACGGAATCTTCTGGTGAAGTTACCATTGCGTCACCCTCTGGCGTAGCATCAGCTGATGTTAACTTTATAGTAAAACTTACTCAGGCTGAATATGATGCAATAACTCCAGATTCTAATACTTTATATTTTATTAGTGATGAATCAACTAATTCTCCAGTTGTTAATCCTATAAAAACTGTTACGAATAACTATACTATCACAGATACAGACCACACAGTTTTAGTTAGCGGTGCATCATCAACAAACATTACATTACCTTCAGCCGTAAATAATAGTAATTACGTTTATAATATTAAAAACCTCACAACAGAAGCTGTAAATATAAGTAGTTCAGTCGGCTCAATTGATTTAAGTAGCTCTGAAACAATTAATTCAAGATTTGAATCTCTGACTGTACAATCTGACGGTTCAAATTGGCATATAATCTAAAAGATATGGGAATAAGATTTGGCAACACCCCGATAAGAAATGTGGTTTTAGAGCGTACCTCCATAGCTAGAACTCCTAAAGCTACACCTTGGGTAAGAAATCCTAGATGGTTAGATATGCCTACAATAGCATCTAATGAAAGTAGGTTTACTGCTTTAGTAGCTATAAGTAGCGAATTTAAAAATCAATTTGTTTTCCATTTTAATACAACTAGTGGAGATTACACAGTTGATTGGGGTGATGGTAATACAGATACATATAGCGATAACGCTGAAGCAGAACATACATATAATTATTCTGATTTAAATGCTAATACTGAATTTACTCATAGCAAGGACGGAAGAACATATAGACAAGCTCTGATATCTGTCACGCCTCAAGCTGGGCAAGGATTCACAAGTCTTGATTTGGTCGAAGATCCACCTAATAATGCACATCCTTACGCTAACCCAAGAATGTATTTAGATATTGTTTTTGGTTCTCCGAATTTAACATCTATTTCATATATAAGCAGTATTAGTGGCAACTTTTGCAAAGATCTTGAGCATGTAAGGATAGTCAACTTTAGTGATAGCATGACTAGCTTTTATAACGTCTTTTATGGGATGCAGTGCTTAAGGAGTATTGAAATTGATAGAAGCACATCAAATATTTCTAACTGGGGTAGTACATTCTATCTTTGTTATGCATTAGAAGAAATACCAGAATTAGATTTTAGTGGAGCGACAAGTCTACAAAGCACATTTCTTAGCTGTGTAAAACTTATCAAATTGCCAGATTCTATTAGCAATGCAGTGCCTACCAATATGAGAAGCGCATTCTACAATTGCAGTTCGTTACAAAAGATACCTATGATGGATACTAGCAATTGCACTAGTTTCTCTCAAACCTTTATGCATTGCAGAAATTTAAGATTTATTCCTCCTATAGATACATCAAGCGGGACAGATTTTTATAGAATGTTTTATTCTTGTATATCTTTAGAGAAAATACCTAAAACCTTAGACACTTCTTCCACCAATCAAGCTGATAGCAATCCAATGCATCAGATGTTCTATAGTTGTTATAAAATAGAAACTGTACCAAAATTAACAAATGTTGTCGGTGATATTAGATACATGTTTGGTAACTGTTTTTCTTTAAAAAGAATACCTGAGATTGATTTTTCTAACGCTACGAACACCTCACAGATGTTCACTAGTTGTTATACTTTGGAAAGTCTTCCAGCTATAAATGTAACAAGCTCTACAAGCGCATATCAAATGTTTTATAATTGTACCAATTTAAAATCTATTGATAGTCTTCCCACCAATTTATGCACAGATTTTAATCTTATGTTTTATGGTTGTTATAGTTTAACTCGATTACCAGATGATTTCACTACTGTAAGCGCAAGCGACTCTGATGCCTTTGAAAGATTCCTTGGTCAAACTTATAGCTTAACTGAAATTCCAGAGGGAACATGTAGTGGTTTTGGGAACGCAGGGGTTACAGACTATCAGGAAGCATTTGAGGGTGCATACTTCAGAAAACTCCCAGATAGTTTTACAGGAATAAATAATAACGCTGACAATATAACAAGAATGCCAGAGATGTTCAATCATGCGTTTGGAGTAACACATATCCCTACTATTGACGCATCAAATGTTTCTTCGTCAACTACAAATACTTTTTATCAGGCGTATTCTTTAGAGTCTGGGGGTATACTTTCAGGTGTAACACAGAATGTAAGTTATCGTAGAACCAATATGGATAGAGAGGCTATGATAGCAGTATTTAGCGGTTTAGGAAACGCTAGTAAAACTATAAATATTAATGAAACCCCAGCTGAAGGTAATCTTACAGATCAAGATAAAGCAATAGCAACAAACAAAGGGTGGACAATCGCAACATAATGGAAGAAGAATATTACACAGAAGGGTTTTATAAGTATGATAGCGAAGATCTTTTATTCGCTGGCAAAGCCGTCTTCAACAAAGACTTTACTTTATTAAAAGAAGAAAAAGATAGTTACAGTTATCCCGTGGACGGCTGGAGCTGGTTTGATACATTACAACAAGCTTGTGACGCATTCAATCTAGATATTAACAATTACACACAACAAGAGGAGGAATCACATGTCATTTAAACCAATACCAAATTTAAACGGAACTCAGGCCGATTTCGCAGGGAGTATCACGATGTCTGGACTCACAGTCGCCACACAATCTTGGGTTTCGTCACAGAACTATTTAACCTCTGAAACCGACGATCAAACTCTCGACGAAGTATTAGCTCAAGGTAATACATCAACGCGAGATATTAGCGTCTACGAAATAACAGGAAGTAACCTCTCTCTAGGTAATGGTGTTACTGATGCTTCAATTTTTTTAGATGGCGAATCTGGAGGGGGTGATCTTACCTTGCAAAACGGTGGTAATAACCAAGATATCTTCTTTAAAGTAAATGATGGTGGGGTGACTACTACCCCATTAATGATAGATGGTTCAAGTAGCAGGGTTGGTGTTGGAGGGGTGACTTCTCCCAGTTATGATCTTCATGTAACAGGATCGCTTGGAGTTTCTAAAGATAGTTCTCTCGTAAGACTTGGTCATAGTAGATATGTTCCAATTTTTGCAAACCATTCTAATGGATATGCTCATGCTCAAATTAATGGGTTCGAAGTTGGAGGAACGACTAACTCTACTAATGAAGGATATATCAAAACAGCTGATAATAGTAGAAAGTTACTTCTTGATACTAATGGTTGGAGATTTGTTTCTAATCACACTGAATACGCTAGAGTAACAAGTGACGGCAAAGTTGGTATAGGAACAACAAGTCCAAGTCAGGCGTTAGATGTTATAGGATACGCAAAAGCTGACCGCTATGTTGTACAAGATGGGTCTTCCTCTTTACAAAGAAATGGGAGTATTCTTCGCGTATATTCAAATCAGGGAACCGATTTTTCAGTATGGCTGGGAGGTTTCCATGAGGCTTTATCTATAAGAAAGTCTGCTACAGATGGGCTTATAGGAATTAACGATACTACTCCATCTTATCAATTAGACGTAAATGGTACAGGTAGGTTTGTCAATGACCTCTACGTCGATGCAGACCTTGATGTCACAGGTGACATCACGATGGCAGGTAACACCGTTCTTACTGGTATCGCCAGCAGTGACGTTACTGGTGCTTTAGGTTACACTCCTGTTGATCCGTCGAACACTGGAGATTTCGTCACTAGTTCAGAGACGGGTAACTTCCTCACCGATTATACGGTTACAGAAGGTGACGTTACTCAACATGAAGGGGCGCTTACACTTACATCTGGTCAGATTACGGGTGCGTTAGGGTTCTCGCCTATCTCCACAGAAACCGACGATCAAACTCTTGATGAGGTACTTACGCAAGGCAATGTCTCCGCTAGCGGTATCACTGTCGGTTCTTCCACAATTAGCGGTGCGGGAACTTCTACCTTTACGGTAGATTCTACCAATGGTTTTGGAAGAGAGCTTACTTTATCAACAAATGGTGTTGATCCAGTAATATCTGCTGGAAACGAATTAACAATCAAAACAAGTAATAATCATACAAAAATCAGGCTTGAGGGGGGCGGCAGTACAGACAATATACAATTCATCGCGAATCAAGTTGAGCAAGTTAGGATAACCACAGCTGGTGTTGGCATAGGGACATCATCGCCAAGCAAAGAGTTAGATGTTGTTGGCGATATAGAAGTTCGCAATTCTCATAGTGCTGTAAACGTAGGGTCATCAAATAACTTAGCTACAGGTAATAATTCTGTCGCTTTTGGAATCGATAACCTCGCAGACGGGTCTAATTCCCTAGCTATAGGCAAAGATAATGACTCTCATGGAAATCGTTCTATCGCCATAGGAGTTGGAAACGATGCTAACGTAAACGATGGAGTCGTTGTAGGTCAACTTAATACAGTAAATGCAGACGCAGTTGTTGTTGGAAGATCTAATGATGTCGGACAAGGTGCTGATATATCAATTGGATATGGTAACTGGGTCAGTGGAACACAGGCTGTTGGAGTTGGAGTCAATAACACTGTTAGCGGAAATTACGCTCAAATATTTGGGCGACAAAATGAAGGTCAATTCTCATCTATAATTTATGGGGGTCAAAATACTTCGCAAAGCTATAATGGTATATTATTCGGGCTGAATAATCATTCTTCTGGAGATAGCCAAGCTTTTGGAAAATATAACTATGTAACTGGGACAGAAAGCACTGCGATAGGAAGAGACAATGTCATAGATACACACAACGCTCTCGCAGCAGGTTGGGAAAATAAAGTTTATGGGAGGAAATCTGCCGCAGTGGGATATAGCAACATTGTTAGTGGTTCTGATAGCTCCGCTTTAGGTCATTATGCTGTAGTCGGGACTAATGATACTATTGAAATAGGTCAATATAACTCTTCAAGAGAAAGAGAAGGAGCAGTTCGAATTCATAATAATGGATTAGTGGCCCTTACAATGCGTTCGGGGTCTGCTCCTACTGCAAGTACAGCAGCTTCAGGATACGAAGGAAGTACGACACTTGCAAATGATATGTATACCATTCAAAGGAATGGTAGCGATTACGTTTTGTACCATAATGATGGGTCTTCCATTGTTGATACTACAATCCCAACGGATAATAGTATTCTAACGAATGGCGCTGGATATATAACTGATTACACAGTCACTAGCGGTGACATCACTGGAGCGTTAGGATATACTCCGCTTTCTTCTGAAACCGACGATCAAACCCTTGATGAAGTTCTAACTCAGGGAAACACCTCTTCTCAAGAGATGACCGTGGGTAAAGTCGAGGCTGATGAATTTATCGGTAATTTACGAGGAGCTGTTTCATTCACAGCTAATGCGGGAGAAGCCCTCACAAAAGGTGATGTCGTCTATATCTCTGGCGTGTCTGGCAACAAAACGGTGGTTGCTAAAGCTGACGCTGATGATTCTAGTAAGATGCCAGCATTTGGTGTAGCAAATGAAACTGTCAATGCTAATGCTAATGTTACTATTGTTAATTTTGGCGCAATCAACAATCTTGATACAGATACTCCTAATTGGGATGAGGGTGATGAGCTTTATGTTAGTAATACTGCGGGTACTTTAAGTAACACGGCTCCTTCTGGTGAAGGCTCTCAAATCCAGAAGATGGCAAAAGTCACAAAAAGACATGCATCTACTGGTTCTATTACCGTGATGGGCGCAGGTCGAACCAACGCAGTCCCCAACCTGAATGAAGGCCGTTTATTTGTTGGTAATTCTAGTAATCAGGCTGTAGCAGATGATACTGCTTATATTGATATTGCTAATAGTAGAGTTGGTATAGGAACAACTAGTCCATCGCAGAAATTAGACGTTCAAGGCACGATTCTCGTTAATAACGAGATACAGTTAGTGGACTCTAACATGAAGATTTTCCGAAGCTCTAACGACTTGCGTCTACGAACAAGTGGTATTGATAGGGTAACTATAAATTCTACTGGTAAGGTTGGTATAGGAACAACGAGTCCAACAAAAACCTTTGAGGTGGTTCCTTCAAATGGAGGATTTGCTTTCCTCGGGGGTGGTGATGTGAACGCACAATCAATCACAGATAACACACGTAAGTTTGCAAGAATTGGAACGCCTCATTATAATAATTCAGAAGAGCCTATGCTGTTAATGGTAGGTGATTCTACTGGCAATAGCAATATAGTTACCATAGGCGGCGGCAGTGCTTTGGGTAATGCAGCTACGGAAATTAAATTTTACACTGCTGCGAATAATGCCACTACGAATGGCACAGAGAGGATGCAAATCAACTCTTCTGGCAACGTTGGTATAGGAACAAGTAGTCCCCAGCAAAAACTAC
>Ga0208434_1000474_pt1 | contig 19182 bp, 10 predicted proteins | sample 13_taG_FD_184086 | JGI IMG/M metagenome (GOLD analysis project Ga0208434, IMG submission 184086) | Marine viral communities from the Subarctic Pacific Ocean - 13_ETSP_OMZ_AT15268 metaG (SPAdes) (version 2) | ecosystem: Environmental > Aquatic > Marine > Oceanic | place: Pacific Ocean | collected... | reverse complement strand
ATCCGTAGGGAGATGAAGCTATCGGATGGCGACATGTCCTTTATCTCTAGCGATGACGTCGACTACGATTGGATTGAGAGGTATGTAGCGGGAGATATTCCGATTGGCCTGAGCTCTGGTAACAAGTGGCTGGACGAACACTTTGTATTTAAGAAGGAGTTCGTAATGATAAATGGACACAGTAACATTGGTAAGACAACCTTTGCCTTATGGATGATGGTGGCCAGCGCCATAAATCACGACTGGAAATGGGTCATCTATAGCAGCGAGAACAAGACGGCGGCTGTCAAGATGAAGCTGATGTGCTTTGCCCTGAACAAACCTATTGCTAGGACCACGTATCAAGAGCGAAAGCACGCTAGAGACTGGGTCGAGAAACACTTTACGGTCATCGATAACAGCAAGACTTACAGCTACACAGACATCATACTCTTTTGCGAGAAGGTGAACAGAAATCAAGGTGTAGATGGTTTGTTTGTGGACCCATACAACAGCCTGAAGATTGAGATGTCTGCTGGTCGAGGGGTTGGTGTTCACGAGTACCATTACGAGGCGGCCAGCGAGTTCCTAACCTTTAGCAACAATCTTGACATTGCGGTTTGGGTAAACGCGCACAGTGTAACTGAGTCGCAGAGGCGAAAGGGGGACGACGGACTACCTATCGCGCCATATGCTGAGGACACAGAGCATGGCGGCAAGTGGGTGAATAGGAGCGACTGCTTCATTACTCTCCATCGTAAGATTCAGCATCCCGATGTTCTACACCGTCGATGCATTGAGATGCATGTACGCAAAGTGAGAGAGGTGGACACGGGCGGTAAGCCTACCCCGTACGCTGAGCCGTTACTATTTGAATTCAACAGTACGATGAGCGGGTACACCCTACAGAAACCAGACGGTCGATTATTTACATCACTTGGTGAGCAATTAATTGGGAGTCAAACTAGTTTGTGATGTAATTTGTACGTATGCCAAGGCAATACAAAAAGAATCTAACCCGCCCACATAAGTCTAGAAAGAAGCGAGACCTTAACAGGGGTAAGGTTCAGATGAAGTCTACACTGGAGACGTATTGCTATGACCAACTGAAGGAGGCTAAGCTGAAGTTCTTTTACGAGCCAGAAACGTTTGAGCTTGTGTCGGGGTTCCGCTATCCGGGAACGTACTGGAAATCGAGTAAGGGAAAAGACGTCATGACTGACGCAACTAACAGAGCTGTGCTCTCGATTAAGTACACCCCTGACTTTGTTAGTCATGAGCACCGTTTCATCATTGAAACAAAAGGATATGTGCCATCACAGCACACCTTTCCTTTAAGATGGAAGTTGTTCTTGAAGTACCTGAAGGACAATGACATGGATGACTACATGTTGTTTATCCCAAAGAACAAGAAGCAGGTAGACGAGACTGTCAAAATCATTAAGAAAGAGCTCGATGGACAACGAGAAACTGAGTAGGCTGTATAGCTTTTCTACGCAAGAGATACAGAAGCTCACGACTGAGCTTTATGAGGGTCTTCATGATAGGAAGGGGGTGCCTAGACACGAGTGGTCTGCTGTCCTTGATGACGTTAGGAAATACAAGAAACTCGTCATCCAAGAGTTGGAGGCGATGAAGATTGCACTGAAAGAATACATAGACGTCAATGAGGTTTCTGGAGCTGAGCGTGACGACGCTAAATGAAATGCCATGGGCTCGGTAAATGAGGACATGAAGTGGGGGGCTGTCGTCGAGCAGCAGTGGGCAGCGTGGTTGAAATGCAAGAACCCACTCTTTGAAATCACTCACGCACCGAAACGCAAGTTCCCCGGGTGGGACTTGATGACTAAGGTTCCTGCTGGCCGGTGCAGATACTATGAGGTGAAGTGGGACGCAACAGCACAGTCCCCTTGGAAGAGTCACCGTGGTAACAACACGCTGAAAGCTACGGGCAATATCTACATTGAGTATGAAAACCCTAGGCAAGGCAAGCCTTCTGGTATTGCGACTTCTCAAGCCCATTACTGGGTGTACTGTATGCTTCAGGCGTACGACCTAGTACCACTAGAAGAGGTGGAGTCTTATCGAGTTCAGACGTTTGTGCTAGACAAAGACAAGCTCTATGAGATGTGTAAGGGCGGCAAGTACAGGGTCGTTGAAACACTGAGAGACGCACCCTCCGGAAAGGTCAATGCTAAAGGGTGGCTAGTGCCTATATCAGACATAATTAACAACCCAAAAGTATCTGGTTTGCGCATGAAGGTGGACTTTACTGACTATATTAGAACCCTTTTTCTTTAACCCCAATACTTATGACAAATGCACCGCAGGCCCCGGAGATTCCGTGGGGCCCAGTAGGATACGTCACCTATAAAAGGACGTATTCCAGAAGAATAAATGACAAGACAAGTGAGGAGTGGCCCGATACTGTAAATCGAGTTGTCTCTGCCTGTGATAAGCAGTTGAACATTGGGTTCACCCCTGATGAGGAACAGGAGCTGAGAGATATCATGCTAAGCCTAAAGGGTACCGTCGCTGGTAGATTCCTCTGGCAACTTGGCACGAAGACTGTTGATAGGCTTGGCCTTCCGTCCCTTCAAAACTGTGCTTTTGTTGTCGTTGACCAACCAGTTAGGCCTTTTACATGGGCGTTCGAGATGCTGATGCTTGGTAGTGGTGTTGGTTTTAATGTCCAGCGGGAGAACGTGTACCAACTGCCTAAGTTGCACAAGCGTAAGGTCAAGCTGATTCGAAAGGATGAGAACGACGCAGACTTTATTGTTCCAGATTCAAGAGAGGGTTGGGTAGAGCTGTTGGACCGCGTGATTAGGGCATCGTTTGAAACAGGTAAGGGGTTTACGTTTGCCACACACCTTATTCGTCCGGCTGGCGCTCCTATCAAAGGTTTCGGTGGGACAGCTAGTGGCGCTGAGGACTTGGTCAAGGGCATCATGAACATTAACGAAGTGCTCAATAACCGTTCGGGCAAGAGGCTCCGTCCAATTGACTGCCTCGACATCATGAATATTGTTGGGAGTATCGTTGTAGCTGGAAACGTTAGGCGGTCTGCTCAGATTGCCCTAGGTGACCACGATGACATTGAGTATCTGAGAGCGAAACGGTGGGACCTTGGTAGCATCCCTAATTGGAGAGCCATGTCCAACAACTCAGTTGTTTGCGATGATGTTAGCATGCTACCCGAAGAGTTCTGGGAAGGATACAAAGGAAACGGTGAGCCCTATGGTCTTATTAATCTTGAATCATCAAGAAGGATGGGACGAACTGGAGAGACACAGTATCCAGACCCCGACGTCATGGGATATAACCCTTGTGCGGAGCAGAGCTTAGCCAACTTTGAGACATGCTGCTTGGCTGAGATTTATCTACCAAACATTGAGTCTGAAGAAGAGCTGCTTACTGTATCTAAGTATCTGTATCGAGTGAACAAGCACAGCCTCGCAATCAAGTGCGCGATTCAAGAGACGGAGGATATCGTACATCAGAACATGAGAATGGGTATCGGAGTCACCGGATACCTTCAGGCTACAGAAGAGCAGAGAAGCTGGCTCCCAAGCATTTACCCTAAACTAAGAGAGTTCGACGATGAATATTCAAGATATCACGGATTTCCAAAGTCAATTAAACTCACCACAGTTAAACCGAGTGGGACGCTCTCTCTACTTGCTGGCGTTACACCGGGTGCTCATCCCGGATATTCAGAGTACTACATTAGGAGGATTAGAATGTCTTCAACTAGTGACCTTGTACAGGCTTGCCGGAGCAGAGGGTACAGCATAGAATACGTCAAGAACTTTGACGGCACAGAAGACAGAGGCACAGTAGTTGTCGAGTTTCCTTGCAAGTTTCCGAAGGGAACGGCGTTTGCTGGTGACATGTCCGCGATTGACCAGCTAGAGGTTATTAAGAGACTTCAATCTGAGTGGTCAGACAATTCAGTTTCTGTTACTATTTACTATAGAAAACACGAACTCGAGGAGGTAAGGTCTTGGCTTTCAGTCAATTACACCGACGTTAAGTCTGTTAGTTTTCTTCTTCATAATGAGCATGGCTTCTTGCAGGCTCCATTCGAAGAAATTGACGAAGAGAAGTACGTTGAAATGAGCGCGAAAGTTTCTCCTATTAATAGTGTTGGTGCTCTGGACATGAGCGACATCGACATTCAAGACTGTGACACAGGAGCATGCCCAGTACGATGAAGAAGCCATCTATGCAATTCATGGTTAACCTTATCCTTTACAGGAAAGAGCAGTTAATGAACGTTCTCCTTCAGGCCGAAGCACTTCTTGCCGACGGATTTGAGGAAGCCCTGATTGGTCACACACATGGTCTCAATATTGTTGCGGTGTACGATTACGACAAGTGCATTCAAATCATGATGGAGAGAGATGAGATGTCGATTGAGGAGGCCGTCGAGTTCATGGAGTTTAACGTGGTCGGAGCTTACGTTGGAGAAAAGACACCAGTATTTATATCCAGTATGTCATGATGCCTGTATCTCGTTGTTGGGTTAGCCAACTTTACTATCTTGGTATCGTTACGCCGGCTTAGTGCTGGAGTTTCGCTACCCCTAGATTTAGCCCCTGCTCTTCGGAGTGGGGGCTTTTGCTTTCGTTAACATCTGCCATACAATATCTCAAGCCTTATGTCGTTTTAGATGTGAAGCCCGGCAACGGGAAGTTCTTTGACTTACTGGATACGCATAATCAGCAGACACTCAAAAACACATATCATTATGAGTAATTCTAAATCCCAACCCAAGTCACGTTTCTGTGACGTCACTAGCTCTATCAACATCCGGCAGGCTCCTACCCATGGAGAGATGCTTGAGAAAGTGGAGGAAATCAAGAACTACATTAAGGCCGGTGATGACGTTCCGTTGTACCGCCGCCTTTTGGACCTTGAGTTCCGTAAGCAAGAGCTGGAGCAGTTCGCCGTGGTCCACCTGCATGCTGTCAAAATGCTGGAGGACCTGTACGGATTGCTCATGGAGAGAAATCTGATTTGTGACAACGACGACCTGAAGAGGGGCAAGATGTCTGAGCAACAGCTCGAAAAGGCAGAGCATCTGTCGTCTCTCCTTGGCGACTTCCCCGACGAGGTCGGGTTGCAACGAATCAAGGAGATTCATGACCGGTGGTGCAAGGAGGAGATTGAGGAGACGGTAAAGCGCCATGAGAAAAACGCTTGGTAACCTTAGTCAGATGAAGTTCAAGAAAATTCAGCCCAGTCGAAAGTCCATTATGGCTGACCCCCGCGTCAAAGAACTCTGGTTCGAAGGCGGTGGTCGCCGCCCCGGTCAGTCCGCATACGATGCAGACGACAGGTGGTGGCTAACCTACGAGGACGGATACGTTTGCACCGAGAACCACACTCGGACCACAAACTCCTACACTCTGCGAGACATCGCCAGCATGATTAACTCCTCCTGCATGAGCATAGAGGAATACAAACGGGAGTTCCCCGGCTTTGCCCTCCCCGGCTAACACCTATTCAGAAACCCTCACCCTAACCGGTGGGGGTTTTTACTTTCTGGTCTTCTCTATTGTACGGCCAGCGAAGTAGGCACCGAAGACTGTCAGCATCAGGAGCTCCAGCAAGTCGATGTAGTTCTCCGGTGGCATGAACCTAGGGTCGAGTCCGTCCCAGACTGAGACCACCATGAAGAAGACGAGCAGGGTAATCATGACGCTAGGGCGGATGTACTTCGCCAGCTTGACGTCGCTCTTCATGTCGGCTTCCCACCGACGGGTCACATTCTCTTGTGCGCTCATCTCTTGCTCGTACCTGAGCTTGTCAAACTCCAGCTTCTGCTCAGGCGTTAGGTCGGGGTCGCCATCGACCAAGCGCTTTACAACACCGAGCACGCCAGAGTCTGGGATAGCGTTGCCCACGGCGTCCAGAACTTTGGGTGCCTTGTCCCTCAACCACTGGCCTACTACCGTGTCCCTGAGTTTCTTCCTTTCAGCCATAGTCAGTGTATGTGATGGTTACTTTGTCACCAGCTTCAAGGGCTCCTGCAATCGCTGGATAAATCTGTCTGTACGCGGCGCTAGACTTCCCGACAAACCCGTCGCCCTTGATGACGTTGCTCTCTTGAGTCTGTCCCACCAGAAGGCAGCCCGACGTATGTTCATCGGTATTGCCGCAGTGAATTAGGATGTATTCGAAGTCTGGTACGTTGCGAATCCAGAGCATGCCCCGGTGGATGTCTGGGAATCTCTTGGTGTACTTGGCGTGGAAGCCCCCGTGCTTTCGCAGTGTGACGTCATAAGTTCCCGCCGGTATGCGGGTCTCCCCTTCGACCTTGGTATTGCGCTCCTCGTCTTCCAGAGTGTAGCACAGGAACCTCCTCTCTCCTGTCACGTCGAACAAGACTCCATTGGTGCAGTCTTCTTGACTGCTGAACCGTAGAACTTCTAACTTCATTCTTCTGCCGCTTGCATGTATATGCTAGTCTCAATCTTTGACGGGGCCAACATCCCGAAGTAGACCTGAGCCAGTTCGTCTAGCTCCTTGAACTCTTGCGCTGGCATCGTCTTTGCCTTTGCCCGCATCAAGACGTAGTAGTCTCTGCTGTTCTGAACCCGCTTGCCGATGTTCCTGAGCTCTGCAATGTGCTTGCTGTACGTGTCCGGGAACCTAGACCTCAACGCTTTTTCGGCGATGGGCTGGTCAAATCCCTTGCTGAATCGGTTGGTCACCTGCTGAATGATATACGGGTCCGTACCGGCTTCCTTGAGTAGCTTTTGCAAACGCTCTGGACCAGCCCCATCCTGCATAGCTTCGACAGCATCAAGGAACTGCTTGTCGCTACTAGACATAGACTTAGCCACGGCCTCGTAAGCAGCCAGCTCTTCCTCAGTAGATAGCGCTCTGTTGCGCGGCACGTTGTCAAGGGTCTTCAGGTACCTCTCGAACTCCTTGTTGCCAAACCCAGCTAGGTTGGCACCCATCACCATCATTTTCATGTAGTAGTGCATGGTCATGTTGGCTCTGTCTTCTGGGCGGACAAAGTATTCTCTACCCGTAGCAGTGGTAACCTTGTTGCTTCCACTAGCAAAAGACTCTACGTTTACGAACGTGTTGCCCATCTCCGAAAGGAACTGACCATACGGTCCGGCCAGCGCCATGAGTCCCTGAATTTTGCTCTGGTTGTTTGACATGGAACCGTACACGGGGACACCGCCCTTCACCTTATTCCATCTCTCGTACCTCTCATCATAGGTCTCGTCTCCGATGCCGAAGTTATCCTCCTCCATCATAGGAAAGATGAGATACTTGTTCATCGTTTCCCGTAACAGGTTGTCCGAAGCGGCGAGGGGAACCATGGGTTGGAAGTCGGTAATCGTAGACACCAGTACATCGTACCATGCTTTGGTCTTGTCCTCAGACTTCAACTGGTCTTCATCGTCTCCGAAGATGGCAGTGTAAATGGCAGGCAAGATGACCTTACCAACCGCGTGGAAAGTCGCAAGCTCTATGACACTACCCGTCAGGGCAGAGATGCCCTCCCTCTTGGCTTTCAATCCACCCGAGTATACCTTCTTGATGTCTGAGCCAATGCTCCGCTTCTTATTCACTGCAAACCTTGAGAAGGGAAGCATGAAGTTCTGAAGAACGTAGGTCAGCGTAGACTGAAAGTCCTTTCCTCCAACGTAGAGGTCGGCTGACTGACGAGGAGTGGAGGCCGCTTGGTCCTTACTAACCAGAGAGTCCGCGTAGCTGAGTGCCTCCTTGTTGGGGTTGACAGCTTCTTGCTCCCAATCAATCTCGCTAATACTCTCTACGACACCTTGGTCAAGCAGAGAGTCAGCGTAGAATCCAAACCAAGAAGCGATGGCCACGACCTTGTCCGTACCCTTGAGGTTTTTGATTGCAACATCGTTCAAGAACTTGGACGCACGTTGGTAGTTGGATGCGTCGAAATTCATAGACCCGGTGAAGGGGTCGATGTTACCAGCCTCATAGTCGCGACTGAAAACAGGTGAGTTCTGGAGTAATCTATACCTGCCGTTATTGTCCAGTGCAATCTTGGAATCCTTCATGAAGAGACCCTTTCCGCTAAAGAAGACCATCTCGCTAAGCGTCTGCAATACGTATGGGAAAGTGCGGAGGGGGTTCTTAGACTGGAAGAAAGCGTTGACCAGAACGTTTGATTGCTTCGCAGTTTGCTCAAAGAATCCACCGAAAGCCTTAACGATAGCGGCTTGCCTAATGATGTAGGCAGGGTTTTCAAACCTCTTTCCGAAGAGCACAAAGTCTTTGGCGAACATGATAGGGACCTTGCCTGTGTCCTGATGAACGTACCGAGCAATCTTCCCCTCCAATCTACTCTTGACTGTGGCGTTTTCGATAAGGGCCTCAGCTTCAGCAGAGTTCATTACAAATCTGTGAGCCAGCGTAGAGCCAACAGTCTCCATCAGGGTCACGTTCTCTCTCAGCGTAGCCTCGTTGACGGACAAGAAGTTTAATCCAATGATGGCCTTGTCTCCTCTAAGTGAGCGAGGATTTCTTTCGAAGCTGCTTCCTGCTGCCCGCTTACCTTGACCAAGACTAGACTCTTCAAGCGCCTTGTGGAAGCCCTCGTACATCCGCATGGACTCGTTGACTTCTTTGTTTTTAGTCTGGACTCGGACATCGAACGGGGTGTAGTTGTCCTCCATGACCAGCTCTTTACCGAGGTATCGCTCCACGTAGTTTGAGAACTGAGGTACAAGACCAGTGTGCATGTCAACCATGTAGTCGACAAACTCTATAAGCTCTGGTCTCTCAGACTTCAGCTTGTCTTGGATTTCTTTTAAGCTGTTCGTTCCTTCAAACAAGAAATCGTAGGCCTCTTGCAACTCATCAAGCTCAGCCTTAGAGTACGCCCCGCCACCAGTTGTTTGCTGGGATACGTGGAACGCAATTGTTCTTTGCATGACGCCTTTGAGGTTGACAAACCACTCGGCTTCGTTCTGACCTACCTCAGTCTCCTCGTCAATCATCGGCACCTGCCGAGTCATAGAGAACACTTGCATCAGCGCATTCTCAAACGTGCCTGTAAGTTTTTTCCCGCTCTTCTTTTGAAGCTCAAGGACCTTCGCCTCCATCTTCTCTACCAAAGCGGCGTGACGGAAGTCTGCTCTGCCAAACGCGCCCTCGATACTTCCAAATCCAATCGCTCTCCTAACCTGCGCAATGGTACGGTTGTCTGTCGGGAACATCATTCGTAGATAGGAGTCCACGGTGTCAAGAGCACCCATGTACACTTTCTTTCTAGACTTCAGTCCCTTCTTCTTCAAGTCATCAAGCTGACCAGCATAGTCAATAGTACCTCGAACCAAAGAGTGTACATATCCTAGTCCAAAGACTGAGCTATTCACGATAAAGTCATCGAGCTTGTAGTCGAGGTGGGCAATCTGACGTCTGTTCAACTTGAGTAATCGCTGTCTCAACTTTGCGAGGTCGAACTCCGCTGGGTCGTAGATGCCGAGGATGTCCGCAATCATAGGCTCCTCCAACAACATGTCGAGGTTCGCTGCAATGCGAGGGAGCATAACATCATTGAGAATCATCTCAGTGTTAGCCTCCTCCTGAGAAACCTTGTCGTTGTACAGCGCTTCCAGTACACGCTCGATATGAGCTGGGTTGGTGCTGTCAAGCTGGTCGTTGGGGTTTGCCTCATTCCACTTGTCCATATACCGAAGGATGTTCCTACGGTTGGCAGAGAGGCGGCTGACCTCATACGCTTTCTTCAGCTTGGCATACTCCTCGTCGATGGTCGTCTTGTTCTTGAGGGCCAGTCTCTCAGCCTTCGCTCTCATAACAGCTTCCCTGCCAATGTCTTCTTTTAACTGGAAGTCTGCAACTCTAACCGCGAGCTGTTCAGCAGGTAGCTTTGGGAAGCTGACCGCCTCCCTTCCGCTTTCCGTCTTGACAGTCTTGGGGGACTTCATGGAGTCCAGAGTGGCAACAAGCGTGTCCTCAAACTCTTGAACTTCGCTCACTTCAAGCAGAGCAGCATCGATTTTGCTTAGTGCTTCAGCGTACTTGTTATAGGTGGCCGTTGACTTTAGCGCCTCTCCTTGCTTCCGGGGCTTGGCTGCTTTAGCCAGACGCTTCTGCAAGTCTTTGATGCCGCTCAGTTTGTCGAGGTAGTTCTGCAACTCCTGCTTGCTGTCACGGGCGTCGAATACGGCAGATATTTTATCGATGAAAGTCTGCATCACCTCGTAGCCCTCCTCCTTTAGCCGCTTCCCGGAAACCTTGTGTGCCTCTCTCGCCACACGCATGAGTTGTTGAACCTGACGATTGGTGAACGGAGTCTTGCTGTTCTCCTTCATCCGGTCATTGATGAGCTCGATAGCCTCCTTCAAGAACTCCCTATAGTTTGTAGAGCGGTCGCGCATCTCCATTAGCGCCTTCTCCAAATTCTTGGCCTCGGTGCTTTTCTTACGGAGCTTTCTGCGTAAGGGCTTGCCCGCGTCCATCTTGCCAATCAGTCTACCTCTCTTAAAGCTATACGCCATGTTGTAGGTATCACGAGCAGCCTTCTTGTTCATACCCATGTCCATCAAGAGCTTGATGATGTCCGTCTTGGCATAGACCATGGTAGCCAGCTGTCCAATAGAAGATTCGAGACGAACTGGATTCTTCCTACGCTTGTCACGCTTGATGACTGGGTTGCTGTACTCCTTGTCTAGGAAGTCAGCAATCATCCGAGTGAGGTCACCCTGAGACTTTACTCGTCCCCCGGATACATTGCCATCACCGCTGACAGCTCCTCTCCCTCTAGCTCCTTCCCCTCTATTAGCTCCGCTACTTGTATCCAAGTTTCTAGATTGGGGCTGCTCTCGGCTAACTTGTTTAACGGCGTCTTGAACAGTGGAAGCCCAATCTGGTTTTCCAATTCCACCTGCTTCTTTGAGGATGGACTCTCTGAGTTCGGTCTTTGTGATTTCTCCATTTCTGTACCTGTTGTGTAGCTGTTGTATTCTATTCTTGTTTGCTTCTGTCTTAAAGCCAGAGGTGTAAAGAAGCCTTACCGCCTCCCATGTAATGCTCTGCATCTCTCGCGGGAGAAGGCCCCTTTCTTCTGCGGCCTGTCTGTAACCCTCAAGTGTAGCAAAGTATGTTCCTCTAACGCCTCTGGAGTTACTTGGGATGGGGACCTCGGAGTATCCTTTTTTATTAGCCCATGGCTTCCAGTTCTTAGCAGAAGACACGTCGATACCGGCTTTCTTAGCTAACCTTTGTACGTACTTACTGTCGTACATCACGCCGTCCTTAATGAAAGGATTGCTAGAGCCAAAGTTTGCAAGCACCTCATATGACGAGCCTGCCAAAGGCTTTAGAAGCGCAGCGGCGACAGCGTGTGTATCGATGGTAGCGTCTGAGCCAAACCCGGGGTTGTGGATGTTGTTAAAGAAGTGGCGAATCTTGTGCTCGTTTCCAAGAAGTTCAGATATGTCTGAGAGCTTGTCTGATGTAGTTGCTCTAATGGCTTTCTCTATCATGGTGAGAGAAGACCACGCGGCCTTAGAGTCTGCGCCCTTCTGCGTCGTCTTCTTACCTCCTCGCTCTCCGCTAGGGGTAATGATGTCAAACCTCTTGTCAATATTAAGGTCGACGTAAGCCCATACTGCGGAAGCTCTAACGGCTCCCTCTGGGAGCTGGTTCATAGGGGTTCCTACAAACTCTTCGAGTGCCTTAGCCCATTTAGACTTGCCTCCTTTCTTGAAGAAGTCAACCATCTGTTGGGTGACTGGTTTATTTCCGTTCTTGACGAAAGCCTCCAGCACAAACTCAGCAAGACGAACGTTTTGATACCAATCTTTCTGAGGAGAAAGAGCCGCCATCGCTGCGGCAACTTGAATGGGTTTAAGGCCGTACTCCTCTGCTAGTTGCTGAGAAATAATATTAGCTCCATCGTACCACAGCGTAGCCACTTCTCGTAGTTCAGCATCAAAGGCGTCATGAAGAAAGAGAAGATTTTCTTTAACCTCTTGAGTGTAAATAGAGTACACTTCATCGGCAAATTTGACCGCGTTCTTTCCCTCGAAAACTGAGGGCCTAAACTTTCTTACAGAAGAAACGATGTCTAGCTTTGCTAAGTACGCTGCTTGACCTACGTAAACTTTCTTGTCCTTCTTTGCGTGCTCAATGTCAAGGATGAATTCGTCACTGAACCTTTGTGGGTCGTTCTTTGCGGTGATATATCCTTGTCCTACTCTCTCACCTTTAATAGTCTTATCCTTGACAGACTGAGCAAACTGTCCAACTAGCTTCGGGTTCAGGGCAGTCTCTCCATCAGGCATTGCCTCAGATAGCGGGCCTTGATACCGAATCAACCTACCGTCTGGTGTGGTCAGACCCGTGTTAAATACATCATCGTCAGGACGAATCTTAACCGTGTTCTTTGCCAGCACCAACGCGCCAATCTGAATGACCTCAGAAGCGCTCGCCACTGGGTTACCGTCGCGCTTGTCGTAGAACCAGCTATGGCGGAAGGGGTTCATGCCTACCTGAATCCAACCATCTTGTTCACCCTCCTCCTTGTACTCCTTGTTGTACTCTTCGGAAGACATGATGGCTTCTGCTTGAGCGCGTACAGAACTTGGGTCGTGGTTCACCCAGTCACCATACATTCTGGCGACAGTAGCCTTGTTCACGGTCTTCACCTCACCCTTTGGGCTAATTCTCGTGCCGACGCCAATCTTCATAGCCGCAGAGGTACGCTCTAGACCGAAGGTTACGTTCTGAATGATTCCGGTCTGGGAATAAGCAACAGCCTTGCCACTGTTCTGCCCTTTCCTCTCCTTCATGTTGGCATCAATCTTACTGCCCTCGTGTACAGAGACAACCCATGTGTCGTAAAACTCATAAGCAGGGATGTCTAGCCTAAGCCCCACAAAATATCCTTCGGGTAGCTCCTTGTTAAGGTCATAGATTCCAGCCTTGAGCTGATTGGACTTCAGGGCCGCACCAAGGTCGACGAGGGTTGGCATGGCCGGAACCTCATTGAACGGCTTAATAGGCATAACCTCACGGACGACAGCGATGTACTCCTCTTGAGTCATCGTGCCCTCTTTCATACTCTGAATTGCTTCAACAACGCGCGAGTCTCTTTTCTGTCGAAGAACTTCTGGCCTCGCCAGCTCCTCCCTAAGAGCCAGCATCTGCTGCTCAGTTTGATTTGTTGCCTCCAGATACTGAGTGATTCTTGCTTCGTCTTCAATCGTCAAGTTCTCAAGTCTACCTTGGAACTTTGCACCCTGAGATGCAGCAACAGCAAAGTCGTAACCAGCATCCCAGCTTTCCTGCCGTCCACCCTCACCAACTGTACCGTCTCCCTTCACAAAGAACACAAGGTCTGGCCTCTGTCTGAGCGGGGAGTCTGCATCGTCCCATCCTTCAGGAGCGATGTTCTCATCGAAGTCGACACGAGCAACAGGCTTGTACCCGTTGTTGACATAAAGCTGTTCGAGCTTTGTTGGAGAACCGAACGCATCAAACAAAGCCATGCCGTTCTCTTCGGCCAGCTGCATGAGCGGGACAGACACTCCGAACAAGTCTGATTCTGGATTTCGGAACAAGCCACCCATGTAGTTGTCCTTGTTGAGATACAGACCAGCGTTGTTGTCTGAGGTCATGAAGAATCTGGCGCCGCCGTCCATCATGTCCTGAACTTCCTTTTCTGAAAGTCCAGTCACCTGCATGTACTCCTTGCGCCCCATCTCTTTCATGCGCTCAATCGCGCTGTTCATAGCATCGGAATACTGCTTAGCGTCTTGAACCTCGAACACGTCTCCACGAACGGCACGTCTCTTACCATCTGTGTCCTCGTCGTCTTGCAGTTGGGCAGCAGCAGACGCATACCGCATGCGCTCTACGCCACGCTGGAGCTCCGTCCTTTCATCAATTACGCCTTCACCCTTTGCCATACGACCGGTCAGCCTTTGAATAGCTCGACCCAAGTCTGCGAGGGCAGGTTTTGGTAGCTTCCCAAGAAACGGAACGGGGTCTAATCCCCTGTTAACCAAGTCAGTAAACCTCTCAATGAGACCTCTTTTAACCTCAAGGTCTAGACTTCCGGCAGTGATGTCACCCAAGAGTTCAGCCAAGAACTCATCAGCAAACACTGGGGAAGAGGCAAGCTCCTCCATTGACGCCTTAGATGGGTCCTTGATTCCTCGTGCAGCAAGCTCTGCCTGTACCCGCTCAGACTGCAATACCCGCGCGAGGTAGCGGTTGAATTTATTCAAGACGCCGTCACCCTCGAGCGACTTCATTAGCGTCAACGCGAGGCCCGAAATCTGGTCTGCACCCAGTAGTTTCTCTAAGGCAAGGTCGTGATAAGCCTCGTGGTATGCGGTGTTCTCAAGGATGGCAGGAACAAGGAGGTGAATATTGTATCCGTCAGCGTTGTCCTCAATATGCAGTCCCCGCGAAAGGTTATCGGCACCTACAGCGTTTGCCATAGCCGCAGGAGTACGATGAATGACAATACCCTTGAACCCCGGCTTAGTCTTTGCCAGCGTCCGTACCGCAAGAGTCATGTTCTTCAACCCATTGGCAACCTGCTCAGGGTCAGATACCCTACCTAAACCCAACGGCATATACAGGGACAGCTTGTCGAGCAATAGATTGTTAACCCTGTCGAGAACGGAATCAACGTTGTCTTCACTGACGCTCATTGAGTCTCTTCCCTCAAACAACGAGTCGAGATTGTATTCTTCTAAAACACTATTGACGTTACCCATAATAGAGTTCGTCACAGACCTAGAGCTCAAGTCAAACGTTTGGTCAAACTTGGATTCGAGCTTAGCTCTTTCTTTTACTAGCTTGTTTACATCGTTTCTAAGCCTTCTGCGTTCAGACTTATTGGTAGTCCTGCCATGGTCAATAGCCTTCTTAGTAATTTGAGTCTGAACCTCAATTAGAGTGGAGTAGGCTTCGGGGTCAGCTTGACGTAGCTCTTCATAAAACTCCCTGCGCTTCTTGCCCTCTCTCTCGTCAGTCTGAATTGCGGCAACAATTCTGGCCATTACGTCTCTTCTAGAAGACACGGTTTCTTGTGAGTCTAGCTCTTTTTTAAGCTGTCTGATAACGAGCTTGGACTGTACGGCAGGAATAGAACTAGCTGCAAGACCGAGCACGCCGACAGAGCTACCGCCAGTAGCCATTCCGCCACCCATGATTGCTCCCGCATAGAATCCATTCTTGACAGCAGACTCAAACTGAACAACGTCAATATCTTGCTTCTTGGCGTTCTGCTCGATGACGTATTGCATGCCACCAGTAACAGCCTCTGTCAAAGCCTCCTCACCCATAGCCAAGGGCGTGTTCATCAGCATCCCTCGAATGAAGTCAGCCGTTCCCTTGCTGCTCGCGCTAAGGCCTCTGAACTTCTCAAAAATCTTGGCCCCGACAAAAGCTGGGGCACCCTCGGCAACACCGTAACCCACGACGAATCCCCCCTGCTCTACGGTACTCAGTTTGCTGAACCACTCTTCATCACGCGCAATGTCATAAGCAGTGACAGAACCCATAGCAGATACCACGCCTGCGGTGAGCTTGGAGTTTCCGGTCATGCGCTGGGTAGTGATAGCCGCAGCCATCATTGGCACGCTGTGACCAAAGTCAGCCAGTACATCTTGGAACCCGCCTTCCCAGTCACCACTCTCAAACTTACTCGCTGGGTCGGATTGAGGGATTGCGCGTCTTCTCTCGATAGACTCCTCAATTGCCTTGGAAGACTTTCGGTGCATGTCTGTCACCTGCCTACCGTAGGCCCACTCCCCGAATAGGGTCTCTACTGCTTTGACGCCGAGGTCCTCAGTAGCTACAAATGTGGTCCCAATAAGTTTAACAACCTCTGACTCCAGACCACGGAAGAAGTCTAGTCCTACTTGACGTCCTTCACTGGTGTCCCCGATATAGCCAGTATTGTTGAGGTCAGCCATGATGTCGTACTCCTCAAAGAGGTGCCGCTCAAGCTGTTTTACTTTCTCGTCATCAGCCAATACATCAGCTGAAACCTGACCTTTCACAGCATCATTGGTGTCAGCGTTGACCGCAGCCATAAGTCTAGCCCGTGCCGCTCCTCGCTGGCGGTCTTTGTATTGGTCTACAGCGCTCTCTTCGAACCTGCGATTCTTCTCTTGAATCTGCTCTTCGGTTAAGCCGGCAGTAGATTCCAGACCTTCGATTAACTCCTGTCCAAAGGCAGTGTAGATGGGGTTACCACTACTAGCTGTAGCTGCCATACCTCGTCCACGTCCCGCCATGGAAACCTGTCGGCCTGCTGACTCAGCTTCTCCAGTCTGGAGTGAACCAGAGTAAGCGGGGTCGGAGCCCTTGAGCAGCTCGTCAATAATTGTTTCGTCGCTGTACGGGTTGAGCGGGCTGCCTTCTTCGTCAGTGCCAGCCTTAGACTTTAGTCCCGCCAACAACGACGCGTTCATTCTACGCTGTTGCTCAGCAGAAGAGTTCCTCCAGTTTTGAGCAGACTGTGGTCTACCAGTAGCTTCATAGTACCGGTCAGCATTGAAGTTGACGCTGAAATAGTTCTCGAGAGAATTCTGATACGACTCTGTGTAGGCCTGTATCAGGCTTGCATCCTCCTCCTCAATCTGCTTACCATCATAGATGAAGGATGTTTGCTGAGCTTGAGCGTTAAAGGCTTCTACATCAGCCTTGTCAAACGGATTAAAAATCTCTACGGTCGGAACTGTATCCGAAACTCCACCGACTTTTTGAGAAGAAGGAGCCTCGCTCGAGGTAGACGCCGTAGAATCCTCTGTCTCCAAAGCTGATTCCGAGACGGTAGTTGACGCTTTTTTTTTTCGCCCGTAATAATCACTCATGATTTCACGAACCTCCTGTCTAGAAGCGCCTCTCGCCAGCGCTTCATCAATGAGTGCTTTCAGTTCCGGGTCCATTATTCTACGCTCTCTGATTTGCCAACAAATTTAAGCGTTCCGCCACTAAGAACTGGGTACTGCCTAGGCTCCCTCTTGTAGTTATTGATTACCAGTCTCATAAAGGCCTCTTGCTGTTTTTCACCCAAGGATTCGTAGTAATCTTGAACTTCCTCGGCACCATCCTCGTTGAAGTCTGCCAGCTCGTCCAGAGAATTGTAGAAGTCGTTTAGGCTTACTGTAGCTTGACGCTGTTCAGCTTCTTCTTGTTCCTGTTTAGCTGGCTCAGAAGCAGTCGGAACCTCGATGTTGGCCACGTCAGTCTCGTCACCGGGGGTCACTGTAGCAGTCACTCTATCCTCGGTAGGCTGTTCGGGGGCGGGCTGCTCAGAAGCAGTTAATGTCCTTAGTCTTTCAACTTCCTTTGCCTCAAAATCCATTCTCCAACCAGCATAGTCTCCCGCCGACATCTTCTCTAGTTCGTCAATCGACATATATGCAATCATATTTCGCTCGCCATCATCAGACAGCATATCTTTCATCGCTTCTAGCTCTACTGGACTTACGTGGGTCTTTGGATTAAAGCTAACGTAGATTGGGACAAGACCCTCTTGAAGTTTCTCACTCATCTCGGGAGTGAAAGTCCCTCGTTTTTGAAGTCCCAAAAGCGTATTCATCCCATTCCCCGCTTCCAAATACAGCAGTGCGCTCATGCCTCTCTCAAGAGTATTGTCTATCTGAACTTCTTCTGCCGTAGGTGTTACATCTAGATTTGCTGGCTCAGGCTCAGGCTCAGGTTCAGGAGCGGGCGTTGGTGCAGCCACAGGTGTAGTACCCGTACCGGCAGCTGGAGCAGGTGCCGGGGCAGGAGCCGCCTGAGTTGTAGGCGTTGGCGATGTCGAGGTTGCCGGAGGAGTAGTAGCTGGTGTAGTTGTTGACGAAGGCGGTGTTGATGGAGCAGGCGAGGTAGTCGTCGTTGGCGTTGTGCCAGCCGGCGATGATGGAGCTACGGTTACCGGTTGCGTTGCCTGAACCTGCTCAATTCCATTTCGCGTAAGCGAACCCTCAACCAGCTCTCCGTTACGATGCAACATCATCTTGCGCTTTCCTAACGCCCTATGAATCTGTGACCCCGGTTTTTCGCCCGAAGTAAAGATTCCGTTGTTCAGGCCAGTCATGATTCTCATGAAGTTTGGCTCAACGTGCGCGTTGCCGCTTTGGTCAGTGACCATACGACTGATGATGGTGTTGTCGTACTTAGCGAACCAATTATCTACCACACTCTGAGCAGCAGCTGAGTCTTCTCCAGCATCAAGCAGTTGTTGAATCATCTCCTGCTTGGACATCGTAGCGGATGTCTTAAATCCTACCTCGACTGGGATAGACTCGCCGTCAGGTCCATCAACAAACTCAAAGTATGTCTCGTCAATGTTCACTGGCTTTCCGTCCAGCTTCATTTTGTATCTGCTATCAGCAGCATGAACCATCGTATACTGACTATCCCCGTCCCAAATCAGCGATGGGGCCATGCCAATATCCTCAGCATTGTCAGCAACAGCCTCTAGCTGAGCCTCTAGGAGTTCCTTCGCCTGCTCATCCAGCTGTTCCATGTACTTTCCAGACTCGTCATCGAGCTTGATACGTTCTTTGAGGTCACCGGCAACAGACTCGTAGTAAGTCTTTTTAGCCTCTCTCGCATTTATGACAATATCTCTCTGCTCTTCAGGAATCGTTTCAGGAAAATCATCTATACTGGACTCAAACTCAAACTCACCTTGGCTATTCAAGGTGCCCCTGAGAAACTTATTGTTCCTTGTAAAGGCCTCCGCTGGGTAGATTCTTCCAGCTGCAAGAACGTCTTGCTGACTGAGGTCAGACTTGTTTGGCACCTCGTTGACCTTGTATCCATGCAAGGATATGGCCTCGGCCATCTCGTTAGGATTGGCCACCAGTTTATTGTCAATGTTTCGTTGAACGGCAGAGAAGAACTCGGCGTCATTCATCTCGCCAGTTTGGAAGTCGGTGCCCTCATACTTGACTTGGTACAACCCCTCTCTTCCGGACAGGCTTGTGTTGTAGATGTCTGTAGCCAAGGGAGCTACCATGAAGTCCGAGCCCTCCCACTTGAGCTGGGGCAAGAAGCCGCCTCTTGGGTCGTTGATTCGGCTCTCCCTCCAAGGCTTTTCACTACCATCAGTATCCACAAACATCAGCCGACCACCCTCGTACCTGAAATCTCCTTGGTCGTGACTCTTGTAGTCTTCGAGGGTTTCTGGTA
>Ga0208434_1000473_pt1 | contig 19221 bp, 11 predicted proteins | sample 13_taG_FD_184086 | JGI IMG/M metagenome (GOLD analysis project Ga0208434, IMG submission 184086) | Marine viral communities from the Subarctic Pacific Ocean - 13_ETSP_OMZ_AT15268 metaG (SPAdes) (version 2) | ecosystem: Environmental > Aquatic > Marine > Oceanic | place: Pacific Ocean | collected... | reverse complement strand
GGAGAAGAGTATTGGGTGGGCGCAGGAGAAGATTTCTACTGGAGGCAAATATATGTCTTTGAAAGTTTTATAGATCAAACATCTCAAGGTGACTTAGTGGATCCTTTTGAGGGTGGTGCATATAGATGGGAGATTGTAGATGTTCAAAATCATGTAATTATAAATAATGGCGTTGACCTCCCTATTGTCTACAAAAGTGAGTATGAGCGCGCAGAGCCTTTGTACTCCTTGAGGGAAAATGGAGTCGTGTCCGTTGGTACAATAGGAGAGTTTCAGGATAGGCTTTTCTGTGCAGACCTGACGGTTATAACGGATGGCTTTGACACATGGTTTCAGCAGGCAACTGACCCGTACAAAGATATTCTTAAAGACCCATTATATGGGCAAGTAAAAGTGCAGAGGTTCCAGTATAGGACTGTGTATTCGGCGGAGGGTGAACCAAAACTTTTCAATAGTGGTGTTATAGTAGGGGCATCTGTGGTTATGGAGTCTGGTGGGTTGCCAGGGACGCTATCCGTGTCCACAACAGGGTCCTACAGTTTTACTCCCGACTATAACTATGCAATAGATAAACAAGCTAGTATGTATAAATTCCTGCGTAATGGTACATTCCAGGGGGAGGAAGCATATACAGTCAATATGGTTGGTGCTATAAATGCCGTTAAAACAGTAAATGAAGATCCCAATAGTTTAATTGTAAGCGGAATATTTCTTACACCATCAACCGGCTCAAGTAATGAGTATGCCACGGATCCTAGTGACCCCAGTGCCCTTTATGTAGAAACAGGTTATTATGATGAGTACGGGGACTTACAGCTAGTCGACAAGGACGGATCAAATCTAATCTTAATAGATCCAAATACGGGAAATACTCTTGGCACTGGTAATTACTCTATCGTGCTCAGGCCCTACGCGGAGCAACTTAGGTCGCCCGCAGCTTTTAGGGAGTTTGCACAAGATGGCTCAAGAATTCTAAAAATAAAAGCACTCGCTGATAAACTTGTAGTTTATAGGGACTCCGGATTTTTCTTTGTTTCTAAAACAAATAGCGCAGAGTTTCCTTTTGCTATAGAACCGAGGTACACAGGTGGTAGGGTTGCAGATTTCAGACATACCATCATAGATGTGGACGGAAAGCAGCATATATTCATGGGTAACAGTGGAATATATTCAATCAATAGATCATCAACAGAGCCACAACCTGTAAGTATGTTTGAGATTGGTCCACCGTTTTGGCAGTTAGTCCCGCCAGATCTTGCTGAATATGTTTATGCTGTAGATAATCCTATTACTCGTGAAATCTTTATAAACTGCCCTCTGGGCATACTCCAAAATGAACAAGGGGATTTGGTTAACGAAAGGAATGTTGTTTTATTTTCAGAAGAAAATTTTAAATATTCTATATCACCAGATAGAAAATTATATGCAGATGACCCAACTAAAATTGGAGATCAGCCTTATTTTGCTACTGAATCAGGAGGTATTGATCAAAGACCAAGACTAGATTGGGGCGTCATAGCTTATGACTATATAAATAAAACACTATCCACAATTGACGCCTCTTTCACATCTAGTTCATTCATTAGAAAACCAAAGCACAATAGGGTAGGACCCGAGGAAGCTTGGTTTATTATGGGTGTACATCAAGTGAGCACTGGTGCAATTTACCCGGGGACACAATATCGGGAGGACAGTGCGCTAGGGGGCGTGTTGTGCAGGTATGGCTATGGACCTCCTAAGGTCGGCGAGCGAGAGCCTTATCGAGTGTATAGTAGGCTGGGTTATGGGTATCATTCAAGTATAAGGAGTGGCTTAATAGATTTTGGAGATTCTTTTTCTGACAAGGAATGCAGGTCCTATGTTATTGAGTTATCAAGTAAATACGGAACTACCCCTACGCGGGTAAAGATAAGCACTACAACTGCACCCCAGGGAACTGAGCAGGTTGAGACAATGCAAGTTGTAGATGGTAAGGAATTAGACTATGTTGAGCTTAATAATCTCAAAGATGAGAATATGATCCCTTTGTATATTAAGGCTCCATACTTGCGGGATGAAATAATCGTACTACCTGAGTACGAGTACTCGCCAACGATTGCAGTAGAACCCGGTTACATTGAAAGGCAGGAAACTTTCTTTGATAGCGCTTTACCTTTGGTAAAAGATAATCCCATAAAAATTGTAGGCAGAACATTTGAGGTCAGTGGGGTTAATACAAGATCCACAACACAGGCATACAACCAAGGATGACGACTCCAATTATAAGATCATTTACAAGGGATATTGAAGCAAGGTTCCCTGCTGAAGATGAAGTGCCTCCTGAAATGAGGAATTGGTGGATTGAGACAAGGGAAAACCTTGAACGCCTCAAAGATAAGGTTGTTACTCTAGCTACTGAGAATGAATCACTGCAACTGAAGATAAATTCTTTAAGTTCCGGGCAACAAGGTCAATTTTCCGAGACCCAGGTATTGCAGTTAGCTAGGTTTTTGCAGTTTTGGGAAATTGCAACAGATGGCAGTTTGATACCTTACACTAATAATGCATCAGACTTAGGTAGCGCAGAACGAAAAGTACGAGATATATATGAAGCGATCTAAATACTTGAAAGTTTGTAACACGAATACTATTGTAACATAATGCCGCAGCCTAGTAGACATGTAACAGCGAGACTTTCGATACGCAGAGGTACGAAAGCACACTGGAAAGAGCTTAATACTGTTCTTCTTGAAGGTGAGCCAGGCTGGGAGGTGGACACCAAAAGATTAAAAATAGGAGACGGTGTCACAAACTGGAATGATCTTCAGTATTATAAAATAGGAGACTCTGAAGCCGCAGAGTCTTTTGTTCATGATAATTCCGTCGTCCCTGAGTATATAACCACTGTGTCCAGTGCATTGGAATACTTTGGTGCAAAATTTAAAGCATACGATGATCAAGGTGTACTTGAGTTTACGGCTGGATTGCAAGGTCTACAACCAAGTTATGTCTTAACAATCGCCGCAGGATCAGGGGGAAGTGCCCTAGATTTAGGGTCTCAGGTTGTTGCGGGAGATACATATAAACCCATAACTGCATTACCATTTACGGGCTACGCTTTTGATTATTGGCAGGGTGAGAACATTGCAAATATAAATGCATCGGAGACCACGATATTAATAGAGGGCGATCAGTATGTCCGTGCAAACTTTAAACTTATAACTCCATGACAGACACAAGCAGTATACTCTATAAAATAGGCAAAGCTATAGCTGACGCAGTCAAAAGAATTGTCGCACTTGAGACAGAAATTGACGGAGGAACTTACGAATAACTTTCAACACTAAAAATTAACTAATACAATGGCTACTATAAAAATTAAACGGAAAACCACCACTGGTGGATCCGCACCTACAACGCTCGGAGAAATCTCCTGTAACACATTTGACAAAGAACTCTTTGTCGGAGATGGAACATCCGCAATCAAGTTCATTGACACTCTTGCGGTTGACTCAAAGATTTCTGGCGCATTAACGTCTGCCTTTACATATAAAGGTACTCAGTCCGGTAACGCTCAAGCATCTACTGTAGCTGCCGCTTCTGCTACCGAACTTCCAGTATCTCCTAAGAATGGTGACTACTACAAAATTGACACCGTAGGCTATGTAAAGAAAAGTGGTGCAGCTGATTCTGCCGCTTTCTTTGTTAATGTTGATGACTCAGTTGTCTATAACGGTACGGACTGGGACAAGATTGACAACACCAACTCCGGAGTAAGTGCAGGAGATAGTGGTGCTGACATTTCTGTAACTGGCTCAACTGATGCTGGATTTGTTGTCGGATTCTCTGCAACCGCAGCTCTCGACCAAGCAACTCAAACAGTTGATGGTGGAACTTATTCCTAAGTTTGGCTAAAATACTTCCAAAGAGGTCAAGTGTTCGGGGGTCAGTCCCCGACACTACCGACCTTGCGGCGGGTGAAATCGCTATTAACTCTGCAGATGCAAAGTTATATGTCCGTGGTGCGTCCAATAATATTGTAACACTAGCCACGGGTAACGCAGACTCATATACCACAAATACCTATACTAATGGTGTGCTTACTGGGCAATCCAAGTACACAACTAATGGTGGGGATTTACTTGAGACTAAAACCTTCACCTATACGAACGGAAATCTTACACAAGTCGTGGTGAAGTATGGTGATGATTCAACCATCCTTACACAAACTATAGCATACGATGGGGATGGTAATCTCTCATCAATTACAAAGGATTACGCATGAGTGCTACAATTACAGAACTTAATGCAAAGCAGATTCAAGTCAGCGGTGCGTACAAGAATTTTACTAGCGGAAGCGGATCAACTACAAGTGTGATAAATTTTGCAAGTGGTGATGCTCCTGCGACTGGTGATGCTGGTAGATTTCTCATGTGGAGAGCTGATACTAACGACACAAAAACATGGCAAATTCGCTACATTGAAAGTGCAACGGCAACAACTGTAACGGTAGGAGATGGTGGGTTTTCATCTGCCCCTCCGAGTGGTTCTGAGTTCAGAATGTCGAGTAACCTTGAGGACATAAATAGTGCCATTGGTGGTCAAGCAAAATTACGAAAAAGTGGCACACACTACGAGTTTGTAAGTCGTGAGTGGAAATTAATCAGTGGGGCATTCCTTGCTGATGTGGACAAGTCCATTGGCATGACAAATAGTGAATCAGGTCAATGGAGTCCATCAGCATTTCAAGTCGGAACAAACTGTGCGATTCAGTTTGGCAGATTGAGTGGTGGTGAGGCAAATGGCTCAGTTGAAACCACACAGGGTTGCCGATTAGCTTTGCAGAGTACGAATCAAAGCAAACTGATTTTTGGCGTAAAAGCAAATGGTGACTCCGCAGATGAATATGATGCTTTGGGAGCAATACTTAATTTCTATGGATGTCAAATTGAAGCAAGTCATGGAGCAAAACCTTTGTTCATCAGAGCAGGTGGCCCGCTCCGAATGATTGGTACGATTGTTGATGGAGATATTGGTGGTAGATTTTACAACGAAGCCACCGAACTTGTGGACTGTCGTTTTTCTGGCAATAGTAGCGGAGGTCATGCATGGTCATCGGCAACAACTCCCACTAGGGACATTGATAATGTATTCTTCTACGATAACAATACGGCCATTAAGGCATATCAAGGTTTTGATGCTACTTTTAAAAATTGTAGATTTGCAGATAGTAATACTAAAATCATTCAAGCAGATGCTAATGGTTCTTTAAATTTTAAATTTATAGATTGTACCACATTCGCAGATGGTAAAATTTCTGCCAACAAAGGTAATTACACTCAGGGTAAATCTATTAACTATGAAGTCACCGACTCTGGTGGCACCGGGTTAGATGATGCCCTTGTTGCTGTGTATGATAAGAATGGACTTGTGCAGACAGGTGTGCAAACTTCCTCAAGTGGTACAGTCTCAGAAATTCAGGCAATATTCTTTAACAAGCCACATGATAGCTCGGCAAGTAATCTTGCACCATTTGATATTCGTGTTCGCAAGTATGGGTACACATATCTTGGTTTTCAGAGTGCAGTTAGTGAGCCGATAAAGCAGGAGGTTCGTTTGGTTGTAAATTCTGAGTTGGTATCAAATAAAACTCAGGCACAAGCGATTAGTGGAATTAGTTTAAACTTTGCGACTTCTACTCTGACATTAACCGCAGACCACAGCGCGCAAGCTTTGTATGACTACTACCAATATCAACTTGGTGAGTCTGCAAATATGCAGTACGCAGAAGACTTCACTAAAAGCGGAAGTTCTTTTGATTTAGGCGATTGGGATTTGGAAGTAGATGGGTGCACATACACAGGTGACATCACGACAAGCGGAACAATCACAAGACCTAACGATGGTAAGATTGTCGGGACCGCAACTGATACAAATGGCACTATCGTTCTGCTTCCTTGGGAAGTAAAAAATGTGGAAGCCACCTCTCGCATACAGCTTGTAAATGTAACTAAGAGTAATGCACCCGTCGTTCACACAGAAAAGCTAAGTGGAACTGCAGGCAACTTTATAGATGTCACGGGCTCCTACAATGGAAGCCAAATATCAGTAGGTGATATCATAAGACTTAGAGTTACATGCGTGGTAGCCAAGGAGGCTATGCTTCCCGTCGAGAAGACTGGTGTGGCTACTGCGACGGGCATAACCTTCCAGGTAGACCAGCAAGCAGATGAAGTCTACAACTCCAATGAAATAGACGGAAGTACTGTTTCAACTTTAACAGCAGACTACAACAGCCCAATGGGTGTAGATGTATCGGATGCGGATGGCACAGCGAGCGTAAAAGAAATCTATGCATTCTTTGTGTATTCCACTACAACAGAAGATGGAGTGCATTTATGGTTTGGTGGTATGCGTGCTATTGACAATGCAAACTACGAAGTAGTTACCGCTAATTCAGATATCAAGATACAAAACATAGGCAGCAACGCAGTCATAGTATCTGATGGTAGAATGTACCGAGACGACGGCACCTCTATTCTGTACGCAGAAGATGGTGACAAGCCAATATCCATGGACTCTGGTGCATTAGTAACAAGCATTCAGCCACAGGTGGAAGCAGGCTTAAATGCTAACGCAAAGATTGCAAGCATGGACAAGAACTCTAAATTAATTCCAGCCCTTCTTTGATATGTCGGAAACTTCAGTATTCTATCAACTTGGTCAGGCTGTCGCCATACAGATTAGTAATAACAATTCTGTTTTCTTAGGCACAGCTAATACATTTACCGCCACTCAAACTTTTGCGGACATTGTAATTAGTTCCGGAAATAAAATCGAGATAGACGGAGAAAACTTGGGCGATCTTGATGATTTAAATGCAGGACTCAATTCATAAATTTCCAACAGGATGCTTGACGAATACAAAAACGCATTCTAAATTATTGTAACACGAAAATTATTGTAACACTATGCCAAATATAACCGATCTAGGAAACGATGGGGTAATTACCCCCACAAGTAGTAATGTTAAACTTCGCGCAAACTCTGGAGGCAATCCATTGTCGCACAACGATGTTGACAGTAATTTTGAGAATTTAAGAAGTAAATTAAACACCACCATCGGTGATGTTAATGACTTAACCGCTGGTAGTTACAACCTAAGTGGACCTCAGGGTGCAACCGGAGCGCAGGGTCGCCAGGGCATTCAAGGTCGCCAAGGAACAACAGGTGGGTCAGGTGCTCAAGGTGTGCAGGGTCGCCAGGGTATTCAAGGTCGCCAAGGTACAACCGGAACAGGCACCCAAGGTTCAACTGGCTCACAAGGTGTACAGGGTCGTCAAGGACCAGCAGGTGGGTCAAACTTAAGTGCCAACAGCCTTACTCTTGAGAACACAAGTGGTAATTCAGCTATAGAAATTGGTGCATCGGCTACATCTTACATCGACCTGAAATCACCTACAACTGATGATTTTGATGTAAGATTAGTTCATCAGGGTACCGGAACTTTATTGGATGTGCATAAGACAAGGTCAAGGATAGATGCTGTCGGAGCCTTTGGTATCGCAACTGGAGCCAATGGCACATCACCTGCCCAAGAATTTTTAACCATCGGTGCAAATGGACGAACTGCGTTTGGTGATGTAGCTAACACATCTACTTATTTCTATGATTTCAATTCTGGTACACATGGGGTAAACGGAGGAACAAGCGCTATCGTAAGATTTGCTTGTACAAGATCACAAAATGCGGCTGCTCTTAGTGTTAGGAATTTAGCGGGTGACGGGTATTATAGTATCCTGCAGATGGGTGCTAGCGCTAGCCAAAGTGTTGATCTAAATTATCAAGCTATTTTCGACAGAGTTGCGTTGGGATTTAATGGTGGGCAGAATAATGGTATATTCGTGTTTGAGGGAGACGGCGATGATCCAGCAAATCCACGCTTTGATGGTTCTGGGCTTTCCGCTGTACATGATAATTGTTCTGATTTAGGTAAATCTGGTATTAGATGGAGGGAGTTATTTTGCGCAAACTCTACCATTAACACCTCTGATGTAAACTTAAAGCAAGATATCGAGGATTTATCTGAAGCTGAAAAAAATGTAGCAGTTGCACTTAAGGGACTGGTTAAGAAATTTAGGTGGAAAGATTCAGTTGCTGAAAAAGGAAATGACGCAAGAATACATATTGGGGTCATTGCGCAAGAAGTAAAAGCTGCATTTGAGGCAGAAGGTTTAGTGGCTGAAAAATATTCCTTATTCTGTAGCGACACTACATATGTTGGTGAAGTGCAAGTACCAACAGTTAGCGATGGAGATACGGAAATTATGGTTACGCAGAAAGATTACTCAGATACCCCAAAGGAAGGTTATACTGAGGTAACTCGACTTTCAGTTCGTTATAGCGAGCTTTTAGCGTTCATTATCTCCGCATTGTAATATGACGGGACGACCCCGTCATGGCACACCTTAAGACAGTCATACGACCCGCAAAGGTTTCCGAGCTTCCTTATATCGGTCAGCTTGTCCTTAATGAATTTGTGAGTGAAACCCACTCGCACATTCCTGAGCTAGAGTCTACAGATGACACATCCATTGATGGGTTCTGTGAAGACTTTAAAAATAGATTAGAACAGGATATACCTACTGCCATATTTATTGCGGAGCGTGGAGATGAGATAATTGGTGCAGCTGCAGGAAGTGTAAACAAGCATCCATGGGCAAAGCATCAAATGTGGGGATCCGAAGACTTCTGGTATGTAAAGAAGGAAGAACGAGGATCACCCATTGGGATCAAGCTATTTAACAAGTTAATGGACTGGTTTAAGGAGAACGGGGCCGATCGCATCCACATGGTGCATTACCATTGGAATCAAAAGGTATCTAAGTTTTATGAGCGCAAGGGTTTTGTGCCATTTGAAGTAAGCTACGTAAAGGTTGTATAATGGCACATAAAGTAGGCAGAAGTTTCAAAAAGGAAATCTTGGATGATGTCATGGGCATTGATGAGAACAAGACTTTTGGTATCTCAAACAAGACATTAGTAGGGAAAAACTTAGCTAAGGTTACACCTGGCGCAAAAAATAACATCTTTGGGCAGGCAGGAGACTTCATAGAAGATAAGATTACATCTCCTGTCAAAGAAGGGGTCGGGGCCCTTGTTGGTGGAGTATTAGGAGGAGGGCAGGATAATACGCAAGCTACTCTTGATGCATACAATGCGCAAGTATCCGCACTTGAGGAAAAGGAGAATGAAGCAAATCGTATGGCTCTTGCCAATACCTTATTGTCTCGCGGAAAAGGAAAGTTTTTTGATGTCACAAGACCCGAGGAGGTAGAGAAGTTTCTTATTGAGCAAGAAGGGAAGTACTTAGATCCGTTCCCTGATTACTTAAGGGAGTCAGGAGATAGATTGCTAGGTGACCTAGAGAATACCGCAGAGAATATAAATAATTATATAGGGACTGCGAATGAAAGGATGGAGAACTTTCAGCCCACACTGGATCGCCTAGGAAGTGTGAATCAAAATGCCATCGATAAGCTTGCTTCTATATATGATGGAAGAATGGAGAGTGAGCTTGGTGGATATAAAGATCGGGCTCAAGATATTACTCGCCAATTGCAGGCACTAAATACCGAAGCAGGTGATGTAACCGCAGGTTTACAGCAAGGAGTTCTTGATCGTGCGGAAAGTTATGCGAATGCATTAGGTCGATCCGTTGACATGGAGGCTCAATTAGCAAATGAGCAATATGATCAACTCCAGAGAATCCCTGATATAATAAGGGATCAAAACCGGGAGTTAGAGGGTAGGTTTGGTGACACGATGCAAAGCGAGCTGGATGCCGCATCCGGTAGCTTAGGTGCAGAGTATGGTGCCGCCCAAAAAATGTTTGGTGCAGAAAATCGTGCAGCAGACATGATTCAGCGCGCAGAAAGAGCTAAGGCATTAGCTGCTGGAGCAAACGCAGAGAATATGGCTAACGCACAGCAAAGAGGTATTAACTCTGCTATGGTTGGTCAAGGAGGGGGAACTGCCCAAAATATGGGCAATGCGATGATCCGAGCTCAATTGGGACAGGATAGGTCTGATATGCTTGCGGATGCATTAATAAAAGATGCAGAGAGGAGAGGTCAGGCTGACATCGGATTTGCAGACAGAACGGGACAAGCAGATATTGGGTACGCAGGAAGTGCTGGAGATGCTGGTATTGGTTATTCTAGTAAGCTTGAGGATGTATTAGATTCCGATGCAGAACTAGCGGATGCTAAATTAGCAAGTCAACGCTTTGAGACATTGCGTGAGATAAACCCAGCTATGGCAGATGTTTATAGGGATGAGGCAATGCTAGGGCGTGCGAATACGGCACTTGGTTTTGGTGATCCTAGACTACAATCAAGAGCAGAAAACCTCGGGTTGGATCAGTCGATGGTTGATTCAGATCAAGCTTTCTTCTCATCTATGCTTTCTCAGCAATTAGCAAACACAGGAATGATACCTGGTCTCGGTATGCAGGAGGCAATGCTTCCCGCACTTATGGGAGAGGCTGCGCTTTCAGGTCAAGGACCACTGGCTCGATCGGTATCGCCATACACATCCACAGGTACGCTCCCACAAGGTCAGACAGTTTTTCAAAATACTCCGTACACTCCTCCCGCTGAGGGCGGAAGGCGTGACTGGTTAGATATATTATCAGATATACCTAGCTACATTAATAAGGGGCAGGAAGCGTACGGAAAAATAAAAGGGATCTTTAGCTAATGGCAATTCCAAGAGCATCAATACCGCAAGCTAGTATGCAACAGGCTCAGCCTTTACTTGCGCAGTTTAATGCTGCTCGTGCTGCAGCGCAGGGACAACAGATGCCTGTCATTCAGGGTAGAGGGCTTGATCCTGCTCAGCTTATGCAGATGGCGCAGGGTAATGCGTTGCAGGTTAGGAACCAATTAAACGGTCAAGCTAATCAGTTTATTGCCACGGATCCTGCTGTAGATATACGGGCTCGTGAAAGATATTTGGAAAGCCTGGAGAGAGATACTCAATCCGCTAACCGTGCTGACAGTCGTGCAGTATTTAATGCTGATCGAAATGATGCACGCACTATATATACAACAGAGAATGCAAAGACTGCCGCAGCATTATTGGCTGAGCAAAATGATAAGCGTTTAGATAGGGATATAGAAAACAGGAATGAAAACACTGATCGGAAGATAGAAGCTGATAATAAGTTGCAGGACAGAAAAGATGCTGCCTTTGAAAGGGAGAAGAATTTCCAACTTGAGATAGCAGACTACAAGGACGGATTGGCTCGTCAGTTGCGCATTGACCAACAGGATGCAGAGAGGCTGGAAAAAGAGGCACTCCAAGGTAAATTCGGCGGGTTTTATGCTGATGAGTTAAATAAAATTAATCAATACTGGGGGGAACCAGGAAAACCTGGTCAAAGGTTCCAGCAAATACAAGGATTCAAAAAAGAGTATCTTTCTTCGGGAGTGCTCCAAGATCCTGATTTGTACAATAGATTTGCTACAACTTCACCTGTCTACAAAAAGTTTCAGCAGGCATTAGGCTTAAAAGAGGGGGAAGCTGTTCCCCTGACTACGCCCGGAATACAGCAGGCATTGTATGAGTACGCAATGGATGAAATTGATGCAGGCGGTCCACTGTCAGCAGGTTTCCAAAAGAAATACCAATCAGCTATAATCCAACAAGATACTGCAGCACGCCAGACTTATAGTAATATTATTAATGAGGCCATCAAGAGAGGGATCATTCCGCAGAGAGGTGGCGCACAACCTACCTCAGTTCCCGGTGGAGTTCAGGTGCAGGGCGGTAATGGAGTTGGTGGTGTTCAACCTGGCGGAAATGCACTAGCTCCAAGCGTACCAGTCGCACCTGGCGCTCCCGCACCACAGGCTTTAATTCAGCCAACAGATACGGGTAATGATTATGGTCAATTTGATGATGCGTTCTTTAATAAATTGGGAGAATTGGGTAATCAACAGAACACTCCTCCTCCACCACCCGTAGAAGAAAGTGCAGGGATAGATCCCGTAACGGGTGCAGTAATAACAGCTACAGCAATACCTGTGGCGAGTGCATTAACGACAACCCAAAACCTTGACCCCGACCAAGAATTTAAGAAAACAAAAGTGGATCAAGCGGCTTTAGATAAAGGTGTGCGTGATACAATCAGAAGTGGTGAGACCCCTCAGCAAACTAAGAAGATTCAGGGTGCTGATGATAAACTTGCGGGCGATAAGAAAAGAGTAAGTAGCGTTACAGCCGCCGCACAAAAGAAAATAGATGACGCAAAAGCATTGGTTGAGCGGAATGAAAAACAAATCGCCGACAACAATAAGCGTATCCAAGATATAGATAGAAGACTGCGGAAGGTGGATAAATTTGGAAATCCAAGGGTAGGAGATGAGCTGGAAAGGCAGACATTAAATAAGGAAAAGGCTACTCTTAATGATTCTAATAACGCATTAAGTAATAAGAATCAAGCCGCTCAAAAATATATTACTACTAACGAAAATAGAATTAAGTCGGCAAGTAATTACGGAAACAAGAGTCAGCAATCTAGGAACAAGGAGGTATCCCAAATAAGGAAATCCGTTCCCAAGCAAATTGGTGCTCAGCGAATGATTGTTAATAGCGACCCTGGCTTAAAAGAAACTTCAGCAAGACAAGCGAAGGTCAATGCAGTTGTTTCTAAGTTTGGTATGAATCCAGACGACTTCAGGATGAAGAATGGATTACTTGACGAGTCTGCCGTTCGTGACCATTTAGCGCAAAAGAAGCAAATGGTAATAACCAAATTCGCAAGAAGGTTCCCTGATGCTATGAAAGCAATAGGACGGACATTAAAGGGACGGGTTGCTGGAACTGCACTTGTGAGTGCCTTGAGTGCGTACGGAGTATTCACTGCTTTGTCGAGGTCGGAGCAAAAAGAATTAGAGCAAGACGCAAATGAACTAGATGCAATAGATCAATCCATTATTGAACTAGACGGCAATGAGTCAGGTAATGCTTTGACGCCACAGTGAGATGTATAGTCCAAATTTAGAGAACGGAAATCCTTACCGTATAGAAGTAGAGGGGAATGCGCTTACCCCAAGGGAGCAAATGCAGGCAATGATTGATGCTCCCTCAAGGGAACAACAGATCACAGGATTAGTTACTGGCGCTGCTTTAACTAAGCCATTCATGGATGCTGTGCCAAAAATTGCCACAACAGGCTCAAAGTTAAATGAATTAGCAAGAGTTGGGTTAGGCGGTGCAAGATTAATTGGTGCCCCGATGATGGCACTTTCAGTAGGGGATGCTGGTTATCAGTTTTTGGATGGAGCGTTTGACCACATCGAAGAAGAGTCAGATAAGGCCAAAGCAAGACAAAGAGATAATTACGAAAAGAGAGAAGATATGATGCCGGGAGTTGTTGGGGTGAACGACAATCCTTTGGTAATAGAAAAGACCACAACAATGGAATTTACTCCAATGCCCATGGAGCAGTTCATGCCAGAGGAAAGTCCCGAAGATATTGAAACTATTTTAATGGAGTTGGAAAACTTAGAGCCATTTAAATAATGCCAAGTTTAATACCCAATGACATTGATGATCCAATTGCTGAACAATATCGAGCACAACTCGATTCGGTAGGGCAGGACACAAGGTTTCTCAGTAACAGGGAGATCGTCAAAAGACTTGGCGATAGTTTAATCCAAGGCGGTCGCACAAATGACGACATTGCTTCTACTTATGGTGATGGATTCCTCAGTAATTATTTAGACGAGAAGAATAAGCCTGTAGAAGGACAAGGTGTATTTGGTGATGCTATGGCAAGCCTGCGTAGGCAAGCCATTGGATTAGGAGAAGTTGCGCTTGGTGGAGTAGGTTTAGCAGCCGATGCAATGCCAGGTGAATTTCTGGATCCCGTCCGTGATGCTGCAATGCGCAAAGCTGCTGAATTGTCACAAACTGCCGCTGAAGGGCCACAACCAACCATAGATAGCTATGCCGATGTTCGCCTAGATAAACCCATGGAGGTACTGAGGTATGGCGCAAACTTATTAGGTGGGGCATTACCTTCCGTTGCGCAAGCGGCGGCAACTGGTGGAGTTGGTGGATTGGTTGGAGTAGCAGGTAAAGGCTTACTCAAGAAGAGGATTAAGAAAGAGCTTGGTGATATAACCGAGGAAGAGCTTGAGAGATTAGCAAAGAAGAAAGCATTCAAGATTGGTGCAGGTGCAGGCTTGGGAGCAAGTTCCGGTATTATGGGAACGGGTGAGGTTTACGCAGAACTTTACCCGTACACGCAACTTGCAGAAACAGATGAGAACTACATAGATCCAGACACAGTACGGAATGTATCCTTTGCAGGAGGTGCTTTGGTTGCGGGACTTGATTTTGTATCCGCTGGTAAAATGCTGAACAAGCTTATCGGTATAGGGGATCAAGCGTCATCTAATTACCTGAAGAGATTATTACGCAACCTACCAGAGGGTGTATTCCTCGAGGGAGCGACTGAGGGTGCGCAAGAGTTTATCATCATGGCATCCGAAAAGTATGCGCGTGGCGAGAATATGACCGACTTCACCGGTCAGGAGATTGAGAGAATGATCAACGCAGGGATCATGGGTGCGGCAGGTGGTTCTCAGTTCGCTGCTATTTCTGCAATACCAGGACCCAAATCTGATCCGCGAGAGATAGATGATTCAGATAAACCAAGGCTTGATATGTCGCAACGCCCGGATGCCGACTCAATTCTTGCAGATCGACCAGGTGAAACTCTTGGGTTTGAGGTTGGTCAAGAGGTGTCAGAGCCGTACGGAATATCAGGGACTATAGAGAAGATTAATGATGGTGTAGCTACGGTACAATCCACAAGGGAGGATGCAGACGGAGTGGAGATCACAAAGATCAAGCAAGTTCCAGTCAGTCATCTTGCCCCTGTATTCCAAAAGGAAACACCCACCGAGCAACCCAAGACCGAAGGGAAGCTTGAGGATCTTACAATCGACGAAAAGAACAAGAGGATTGCTAAAGAAAAACAAGAGGGAGACAAGGGACTGCAACCCGAGGTGAAGGTAGAGGTTGGGAATGAAGTATTTGAGCCACCTCGCGACGATTATTCTGATGCCGTCAAAGGAGAGAATGTTAAGAAGGTATCCAAGATAGACAAAGATAATGCCCTTTCGGTCTACAATGCTATTAGTAGCGCACTTGCAAATCGCAAGTCAGAGGTTCGTCAGGGGGATACTTACAATGTAGTGGGACTACTGGATAGGCTGAGGCGTGACTCATTAATATCAAGCGAGACATACGATAAGGCTTTAACTAATGACCGGGAGGCCCTCAAGATACTTAAAAAGTCAGGTCTCCTTGGAGATAATTACAATTGGAAACAAAAGACTGCATACGATGAGTATCTAGCAGAGGAAACAGCCAAGTCCCGAGAGCAAAAGAAGGCAACAACTCGATACAAGAATATTGATCGCAAAGGCTTAGAGGTAAATGAAGAGACTCCTCAGGTCATCAAAAAAAGCGGCAGTAATAATTTCTATGTCATTAGGGATATAGTCAAAGATACCGATCCGCAAGAAGATGGATATATTAAGGTAGATGAATATTCAGAGAGAGAACTGGAGAACAAGGTGGGCTCTGATATTCTCATTGATCCTTCTTTATTGAACAAACCTCTCGTTGAAAGAACAGTAGAGAAAGGTGAGCGGGCACCGAAGGTAACAGAATATGAGCAGGTTGATACTGCGATGAAATTGCCTGGTGATATTAACTATGAAAAAGGTTTTAAGTTCACATTCCATAGTCCGACAACAGGCAAAAAGCTAAGCCAAGGGTACGAGGTAAAAGGAGCGAACCTTGAAGAGGTAACAAGAAACATAGCATCCAACGGACAACTCCTTGCATCCTTAAGGAAGAATGTTGGTTTCGTGACAATAGAGCGTGCTGATGGCACCACTGAGAATGTAAATCTAATAGCAATTGGTGATCGTACTACAAAAAAGATTACTAAGCTACAGATTGGGGATGAGGATATTGAGCTAAATAAAATCCCGTTAGATAAGTTTACTGAAGTTAATGCTCTCCCGAATGAACTTTCATTGGATTATGTTCACTTTGATGACAACCTAAACGATCAGCTTGATAAGCATGGTGTTGATAAAGCCTTGGTCCAAAAAGGTATAGTTGAATTTAGTGGCAGAACTTTTGGTAAGGCTTTTGCTGTGTACAAAAGAATCGTAGCAGATGGTCTTCCCGCGAATAGCTTCAGGATAGTATCGACAAGAAAAAATGATGCCAGGATGTCATCGTATGACGCACTGCAAGGGAAGGCTATCGAGAGTTCTAAGTGGGGTGATGGTGTGTATGAGCTTGTTGGTTTTGTAACAGCAGACAAAAAGTACACCACTCCAATTGATGTTTATTACGAGAATGCACAAACCCTCAATGACGATTTGGTTAGAGGGGGGTATGTAAAAGGAAGCCTTGATGACAACGGCTTGCCTCAGCATACGGAAGGAATTGGGCCTGATGTGTACGAAAAGACAAAGGGCAATAAGAAGACAGGTACGGTCGTCACGACAGACATAAGAAACCTTCTAAGGGAAATTAGACAGAGGGAGAGGTTTTTGGCGCTTGTAAATCCAGAATTGGACTACGGCACAATTAGCGCGCAGTATAACTTTGACGGTGAACTTAAGCCTGGTGAGGACAGCACGCACAAGGAGTTGATGCGCGAGCTGAAAGTTAAGCAAGAGAACGAAGCGAAGTTAAGTCAGATTCAGTCGTTATCCGGTAAGGCAAGTATTGATATTAAGCCATTCAGGGAGCAGGACGCTTTTGCGATATACAGTTTACTCTCAAGTGAATACCCGAGGTTTAACGCTTTGATGGACATCATCGGGCAGTACATAAGATATAGTAAGTTAAAGGCTCTTAAGGAAGCAAAGACAAAACTCTCTGAAGAAGATAGAGGTTTTCTTAATAGAGTAAGTACGCCTGAGTTCTTTGGGGGTAAAAACCTTGAGGAGGTATTAAATCAGTTTCACTTTAATGAAGACGATGAGGCCTCTGCAGACCAAAAGAGAAATGATCTTTTTAAAGTAGTAAGCGCACTAATAACTAATAAATCTTTTGGTAGTATAAATAGACCTGTCGTTAGTAAGCTTAGGGAGGTTTATGAGGAGCATGACAAATACGAAGGCACTACCCTTAAAGAGGATACTCCTGATGCTATCGACCAAGCGAGGACAGATGTAAATCAACTACTTAGATTACTTAAGTATTACTTCGTCAAAAACGGCATTGATGAAGTGGATGCGGGCAGAATGCTTAAGGACGCAATGAATGTAAGCGTTGCAGATGTAGGCAGGGAGGCACAGTTAATAGCACAAGGCAGGGGGAGTGAGGCTAAGTCCAGGGAAATAATAGATAGTGACACATACTTCAATCCGCAGGCTATTTATAAAGCAACACCAATGCCTGCAATGAGGCCCGGTTTGCCTGAAGCTCAAAAGAAGAACATAATTGGCACAAGGAACCGTAAGATAGATGCGGCATTTGATGAACTTAAAAAAGCGATACCTGACTACAAGGACTTAATGCTTGAGGTGTTCAAGCCCGCAGATTCATCTAGTTCTTCTTTCTTGGATAGTGAGTTTTCGGCTGCCACAGATGATTTATCTGAAATCACTAATCAGATCGATTTGGAGGGTAGGCATTTTGTGCCAGCTATACCGAAAAGACCCGACCTTGTCACAGGATCAGTTGAGAATAATAGAAGGTTACCGCTGACACCTGATGATATAGATGCGGATGCAGTCCTTACATCCCAGTCAGAAACAACCGCTATTGCACCAGAGCAGAACCCCGTAGGTGCAGTAGACCCTAAGCTGGTTACCCTTGCTCAGGCAGCAATTAATAGATTTACGGAAGGCGGAGACTCCACCGGATCATTTAGTGGGAAGCTAGCCCTAAAGAAAGTAATTGGTGACATAAAGCCAAGTTATCAGAATGGTGATTCTTTAACATTTTGGGCATCCATGCTACGCGGTAGTAGCTCTCTTGATAATATAAGAATTAAATTCATGCCATGGGCAGAGTTCCGTAAGTACGCGCGCGTCACGGAGCATGGAGTTTCCGCAGGTGTGTATCGCCCTGGTGCTAATGAGATTTTAATCACGGATACATTTTATGTGGACGAGAAGGTGACTCCCGACGAGGCGTTAGCCAATCTTATAGTTCATGAAATGACACATGTACCAGTAAGACTTGGTATGGAGGTCGCCTATGCGCATGAGAAAAAAGACGAAGGCATGCTTACCGAGTTAGCCGGTCTAAACCTAGGGATAGATAATGATGGTCTGGTAAAAATCTACAATAATATAAAGGAAGTAATCATCCCTTACCTGCAAGAGGTTAATAAAGAGTTTGGTATAAACCCCAGAGAGTACTCCCTTAGTTCAGTGGAGGAGTTTTTTGCAGAGCTTCCAAGTAACTACGAGTTGCGCCACCTACTAAAGAAGGCACGCATGACCCCCGAGATCTCCAAGAAGCTCGGTATGTCATCCAAGAATCCATTTAAAACAATATGGCAGTGGGTGCGTAGAATGATCGCACGGATCGTTGGGGTAGAACCAAACCTTTTAGACACTGCAGATAACTACTTAAAGAGCGTAATCAAGAAAGCACAACCCATGGGTAAATACATGGGGCAGTTGCCATTTGATGACAAGGAGCGCAATCAACAAATGCTCTTTGATTTTGATCCAAAAGTTGAGGAGGCACCATCTGATCTTCCTACCTTCTGGGGCTTATATAAGATAAAAAAGAATGGCCCAAGAATGTATAGGCAGGTTGCGGATGTTATTATAAGCCCTGGCAATGAGTATTTAGATGGTGATATAGCTGCGCAGTATTCGGAGAAGCTCGGACTTAACCGCAAGAAACTGTACACAGAAATGCAACGTGCGCATGCTAGGTACAGAAGGAAGAGCGGGAATAGGTATTCGCAGGTTGAAGTACCAGAATACGGGAGCGATGAAGCACCTCAACCAGATCCCGGGCCAACCAGCAAGTTCCCCAATACTGACCCTGATGCAGGGGCAATGGTGTATCATGAGGCGAGTGCTGCAGCCAATAATGAAATAGTACGAGAGCTTACCAAGGTTTACGCAACGCTTGGCGGGTCATTACCTGATGAGTTTAAGGGAGATGATG
>Ga0208434_1000472_pt1 | contig 19241 bp, 29 predicted proteins | sample 13_taG_FD_184086 | JGI IMG/M metagenome (GOLD analysis project Ga0208434, IMG submission 184086) | Marine viral communities from the Subarctic Pacific Ocean - 13_ETSP_OMZ_AT15268 metaG (SPAdes) (version 2) | ecosystem: Environmental > Aquatic > Marine > Oceanic | place: Pacific Ocean | collected... | reverse complement strand
ATGAAGTGTCAATAAATGGATTTGTATTCCAAGCGTGGGCGATGGTAATGTCCTGTCCACTAACCGCTGTTATCTCTCTGTGTTGAAACTTACCACTTCCACTATTAATCACTAAGATTCTACCAACATCGCCCGCAGCAGGGGTAAAGCCGCTAGCCGTTACTGTTGTCCCACTAAATGAGGAAATTGTCCCGCTTTTATATGCTGTGTTATAAACGGCCATTACTGCCCCCTTTGAACTATTTTATTAGTTAAGTTTGTTCCGTCAAAATTTGAATAAAAACTATCCTCTGATGGGTAGCCGTTTGCGTTTTCTGTAGAGTTTATAAACCTGTAAATAGTAGCGCCTTTATAATCAGCCGTTAATACTTCACCGCTTGCAATGGCTGTTTCAACTCCCGTGTATTCCACATCACCTGCTAAGTCAATCCATGTGACTATATTCGCATCATCAACCCACTCAGTATTATAATCATCACCGTCAACTTTAGCTAGTACTTGCCCAGCTGAACCGCCTGGGGGAACTCCTTCCCCTTTATCCCCCTTCTGACCCTGTACCCCTGCACCTGTAACCACTATAGATTTATCGGGAGATTGTACGACTATTGTTTTGGTTTTAGATTCTACATATATATTACTACATTCAGACTTTACAGTTATACCCATATCAAAAAACCCCTTTACATGAATAGATTTTACCATACATAAACAATGTTTTTTTACCGTTTGAATCCACTTGCTCCCACTCATAATTATAGTAATTATCCACCATAGTTGAAGTCATGGCGCTTCCTAGCTGTATATATCTAACTCCCGTAAGAGGATCTTCTGTATAGATTCCATCTTCCGAATTTGTTAATACGTCAATTAGAGTTAAAAAATCAGTGCCATCTTTGTGTTTGATTCTCACTGTATTAACATAGTCCGTTAAAGGTATGACTACTTTGTCCTTATCCTCATATCTAGTATAAACACTCCAATCAAAATCCCTGCTAACTTGTGTGCAAGTAGCTGAAGAAAAATTTAAATTATTGCAATTACTCATAAGAATTCTCACTAATTAAAACAATGTCTTGAACTGTGTAGTTGTCACCGATAACAATCTCAGACACCCACATTTGTGGAGTTTTCTCCAACCATTCAAGAATTAAGTCGCCTTCCTCATCTCTCGGAATGCGTGATTGAATTGCTACATTATCGGGATAAGTGTCCATGTAATATTGATACGTGTACGGGTGAAAAACATGCTCGTCAATGTGCTTTAGCGCCCACTTGCCATCATATTCAAATTCAGATTCTAAAGAATCAGTGCATCCCTTCATGGTTTTTGCTGACATGACGCATTTGGTTTCTTCGTCCCAATGGTCATTGTAAAGCTGTGCCGTGAATGGCGCGCCTGCGTCGAATAGTGCAAATTTTAGGTCTATAGCTTCTTGCTGTGTGTCTGTAATTACCACTTTCATTTTAAGCTCCTCCGTATGATTTTATTTCTTGATCTGATAGTGCCCTGTCGAATACCTCTAGTCCTTGAAGTGAGCCGTTGATTGATGCTGTGCTGTTTCCTAATCTCAACATACTGAATGTGTCGCCTGTAACATCACCGCTGAAATTACCTACTAAAGCACCATCTCCATGCAAAGACAATACAGCCCCCTCTTTTTTGAGTACTAGTTGACTGTATTTTAAAATTGAAGTTGTGAGTACATGATAGGATCCAGCGTCATCTTTACAAACCCACTGACCTCCGCTATTTTGCTGAAAGTAAAATCCTTCCGCTAGTGAATTACTCTCAGTAAAAAATCTTGTTACGCCTGTATTATCATAATTCAATCCCTTAAACACATAAGTAAAATCACCTGCTTGAAGAGGTAATCCAGGCAAAAAGTCGTTCGCGTCAAACTCTACTTTATTGAGTGCAGGGTTTGTGTTTTGAATTAAACTAGGCTGATTCTCGCTAGTTCCTTGCGTAAGGTTGTTAGCGCCTGTGAGGACTTCTTTTAGTGAGATTGAGTTAATCCTTAAGTTTTCTCCCGATCTGCCTGTGATAGTTAAAACATTAGTTGAACCTGCTTTCACTCCTGTAATAATGTTTTCTCCTATTCCAAGGTGAACTGAACTTACTGCGTTTCCATCTCCAAAGAATACTGTATTGATCCCAGTTCCTTCATTATAATCAACGTTAATTATTATTTGGTAAGTAACACCATTATTCCAAGTAACAGTTTGTTGAAGAAATGACGTACCACTAGTTCCATCATAATCTGCAACACCACCGCTTATTGTCCATCCTGTACCCGTATTCCAATCAGAATCAGTGTCAAATCCGCCATTAGTAACCAATTCGCTACCAAAGGTCTGAGCTGATCTGTCATCCCAAATATTTACGGAGTTGCCTGTAACTAAGCTAAAATCATTAGGATTAAATGCGCTATATTTCGCGACGTAATCAGTGGGAGTCTGTCGCCTTGAGCCTGGAAACGGCGCACCAAATGGCGACGTGAACGGCCGAGTAAATGGTATGCCGAATCTCATAATTAAGCTGGGTCGAAAAAGGTTAAGACATCTGCGCCAGTGAAGTCGTGATTATATCCTGTATCGGGTAATCCGTTGACTTCTGGATAAGCTAATGAACCAGCGTCATCAGTTAATATAAGCTTCCATTTGCCATCTGTTAAACTCGGTGCGACTGTTCCGCTTCCGACTAAGTGATAGCCGTATACAGTGCCGCCGCTGGTGTGTCCGATTTTTTTGCAAATTCTGCTGTCGTCAATAACGCTGGCAGGTGTCACGCTTCCATTTGTTGATTTTATTAAATTACCGCTCATTTTGTGTGCCTCTTATTTTTTATTAATTAATTGTCTTAAAAGTTCGCTTTGGTGCTTTGATTGCTCTTTTAGCTGTAGAACTTGATCGTGAGTTGAGTCCGCTTTCTTTTTGTAACTGTCAAGAATAATTTTTAGCTCATTAAACTTTGATGAAGTGTAGTTCTCTGCCTTTGTTACATCTTCGTCTAATTGCTCAATATCCTGCATGTTATCGCGTGCCGTACTATTCAAGTCTGCCCATGCCGTTACCGCTCCAACCAACATTACAACAATCCATATTAATGGCTGTGCCTCTTTGATTTTATGGCTGAATGTTTGGTTGTTCTGCATTTCTTTAATGTCTGTTTTCAGCTTCTGAATATCTTCATCATTGCCCATCTTCTTCTACTACCTTGTTTAAATTTCTGTGTTTTATAAAAATGAAAATAAAGTATATGGCAAATGCTGCGAGGGCATAAAAAGCCATCTGCGCGACGTAATCCCAATATGACACCAGCATGATTCCGCTACCCGAAATTATAACGCCCGCAACCGTGTGCCCTCTTCCTGGGCATAGATATGAAAACGCCATTATTCCAAAACCGAAAAGTATTAAACCAATTTGTGTAAATCCCTTAACCCATTTATCCAGCGAACCCTCGTCAATTTTAATAATGTGGTCTTTAATTTTTTGCGCTTTCTCGTGACCTTCGTCGGCTAATTTTACAACTTTGCTATTTAATCGTATTGCCGTTTCTATACCGCGCTTAATACCCTTAACTTTCTCGACTTTTTCACCTGGAACAAACTTAATTACGTCGTCAACATCATTATTGATTTGATGCAAAACCTCGTTTACTTCCCTTGCGTTCTCTTGTACTCTGACGCTGATTTGCTCGGATTCTGTGGCCGTTTTAAGTGCTTTCTCTGACTCGCTGAAACTTCCGCAACTGCAAAGGCATATGGACAGTAAAAGTATTATTATTGTGCGGTGCATGGCAAAAAACCTTTTTGTTTATTAAATTAACTTGTAAAATTTATATTTCTAATTATACGCGCGTTTTTATGGCGTTGGTTCGGTGTAGTAGTTCAGGAAGCCTTCTTTGTTGAGGTCTATAAATAGCTGTGGATAAAATACGCGCCTTATTGTCTTTAAGCCTTGTGTATTATTTACTGGCCCTATAGACTGCACGTCTATTTCATCTGACACCGTCGCTAAATAAACTCCCTCGATGTTGTTTATTGTTATATTATTATTTGATACTTTTTTTGAAGTTGGAGCTGTTGTGTACGTCCAATTTGTATTAAGATTAGCCTCTCTTCTTTCTTCTATATTTAATAATAAAGTTGTGTTAAAATCAGTTATTTCAAAATCTTTAAACTCAGAAGAATCAACCCCCCTTGACTCATAACCCGAGGTAAGTATATTTGTCGAATCTTGCCCATCACCAATAAAGGTGTATTCATCTCCTACTGTTGAATAACCTTGAGTCGTTTGTTCATCATAAGGCGAATTATTAAAATCATTAACTATCTGCTGATAATCACTGCCCCCGCTTACTCTTTTAAATCTCCTCGGCCTATTATAAAACAGACCTACTCTCGGATTGCTTGATAGAAAATTGTCGGGTCTTCCAAATCTCCCTTTTCTCCAATAACATGGGAAACATCTACTTTTTAAATTTAAGTTTAGTATGTTGTAAAAGGCTCTTAAATGATCGCCGTTTAATTCGCCGTAAACATAACCATCGCCAATAAAAGATAGATCAAAATTAACTAATGCTGATAAATTTCCCCCACTTGTGTAATCATAGTTTCCAGTGCCATATATCCTTGAGTAGCCAAAATTATCCTGCGACAACACACTTACTGTGCTATCGGGCGACAATACAGAATCATCATAAAACACGCAAAAACCATATAAATCTAAGTCAGATGGATTATTGCTTATTATTGAATACGGCCTTAGCCACCTTTCAAAAGTTTCAAAAATTATTTCAAGTTCTAAAAAAGTATTCTTGTTTAATAAAGTTGAGTTAGATGTAAATTCTGAGGAAACGAACTGCTTAGGATTAAATTGATTTACTGACATTACTTTATACCAGTAATCCCGCTCTACTGTAGCGTTATATATTGATCTTACAATATAATTAAGCCTTTGACCGCGTAGGTCATCCCAGTTTATATTACTGTTCCATTTAGACGCTGGCATTTTGTATACCTTGAGCAAATAAGTAAGGGTCTAAAATATAATTTGCGCCCTCTAATATCCCGTAAATTATTTCATCCTCCTCATAAAACGCCTGTGATACTTTATTTTGTATCACATTTACATTGGCGGAAATCTCCCCATTTGTATAACTCACTGACCTAAAATCAAGTGTATTAACTACATTAGGTAGTAAAGTTACATCGGCTTTGGCTTGCAATCTCTGCGGAGTTACACCACCACCACCACCTCCACCAGGATTACCAAACCAGTAGCGTTTTGCAGGATCGGGGTTGACTGCTGGCCTTCCCGACTGACTGACTAATAACACAGCGTCTTGAGTGGCTGCATTAAGCGTAAAAACAGGATTGTCATCCGTCCATTCGTAACCGTTCGGCTTTGTGACTACTGCGCCAGTGGCGTCTAGGTAGACTTCTTCAGCCTGCCAAGTTAAACCGCCGTTTGTGGTGGTTGTTTCTGCTGTGAGCTTTGCTAGGCGTTGAACCGCTTTACCTTGATATGGAAGTGTTCCAGTCCCGCCTTTATCGCCATACAATAAGCTATTCACATCGTTTGACGATTTATCAAATCTGTTGAAAGTATCTGTTGAAAGTAAAATTGGCATTATGTAGGCTCTGCGCTTGGAAGGTCAAAGTCTGAAAAGTCATTAAGTTCCGCGGGTTCTACTAGAATTGTAAAATCATCGTCATCGGGTTCAAGTACTGCGTCGCCATCTTCATTAATTCTTACGGGCTGTGTTAGTTCTTGGCCATCTAATCCAACTATCGGAACAGGATCGCCGTTTGTATCTTTAATCCTAAAACCATTATTAATGACTTCTTTTCTGAATCCGATTGTATCGCCTGGGGTGTGTTGACCAGCTGGGCCAGTGCCCCGCGCTTTCTTAAAACATAAAAATATAGGAAGCGTTTTTTGCCATGATGTAGTAGTCCCGTTTAAAACTTTGCGATACTCTAATGCCCCAGCCTTTGCACAATATGCAGGTATATCAATGCCCGCGACCGTTATGGCTGTGTCATTGACTGCACCGCCTATATTGTAGTTTTCAAAATCCAAAACAGCATCATTCCAAATTACTTTAATTCCTGGCCAATATTCATTGTCTTGTATAGCTGGAAATATGGGGTCGCCTGCTGTGTTAATTACAACGGTCTCCCTTGTCTCACTCCATGAAAAAGGCTCGATTCCAATAGAGTTATCCGTACCACCCCCGCCAGGGCCACCGCCGCCAGTATCGTCAAATGTTGCAGTTTTGTAAGTATTGGAAAATTCCCAAATAAGCTCATTGTCTGTTTCTGTGGTCGTCCAAGTTTGTAGGCTTAAATTGCTACCGCCTGGCAATGCGTACCCCTTGAAAAATCCCGCTAGTGAATCGGCCTCAAATGAAGAAGAAGGCGCTGCGTCAAAGATTGCGACATATTTAATGTTGATGCTAGTTGTGCCGTCGTCCGCTATAGTTTTGGATTCTCCAGGCTGTTTAATTAATTCTAGTAGTGCCATTATCTAACCTCTATTGCGTTCGTATTAGCCGCTATTTGATTTAAAATTTTATTTGATTTCTGCTGTTCTTTAACAAGTGGATTGTTATTTGATCCAAACAATTTAAGCGACTGGCTGCTGCCTGCCTCGACTAATTGGCCAAACTTTGGAATGATTGATTTGATGGCATTGGCTGCGTTTTTTTGGTCATTCTGCGCGTTTGCCTGTTCGTCAATAAATTCTTTTTGTTTGTTCGCCTGTTGCCTCGCTACCAAGCTAAAAAACTTTAAATCATCAATAGTCTTGTTTATTTGTAAGTCTCTGGCCTTCGTCTTTTCGTTCAAGTCGCTAATTATTTTTATTTCTTGTTCGGCACTTTTCCTTAATACATCTTGATAAAGTGCATCGTTTCCAACTAACAACTGTTTCAAATTTTCAGTCTTTATAGAGTCGCCTTTAAAATCAAGTTTTAATTCTGCTTCAATGGCTTTATCAGCTTCTTTTCTAATATCAGTTTTTGCTTTCTCAAGTTCTTCAAAAACTTGACGCGCCCCGCTTATATCACCGTCTCCAATTCTTAGTCCTGCTTTAAATAAAGCTTTAATTCCAAGCCATAAGGTTCTGATCTCAGTAGTTATTTGAATAAATATAATATTTAAAGTGCTGGCCGCCTCGCTGAATGTGGATATAATTGTATCGACTGTTTTTGAGCCTGTGATTTCTAGGCCGATGAATAAAGCGTCAACATTTAGAATGAATTTTTGCCAAGCTGTTTTGATAAAATTAATGCCTAATAAAAAGTCACCTACTAATCCGTCCCAGTATCCAAGAATTGATTTGAATGACTGTCTAAAAAATAACTCAATACTTGTAGTAAGAATCTTAAAAGCTAGTTTTAAGTCGCCAGCTAAAACAGCTTGCTTGAGTGCGTCAAAACTTCCCTTTGCGGTTTCTATTGCTTTTCCAAAGTCATTGGTCACTGCTGTTCCAACTTCTTTAAATAAAGTTTTCAAATCCACTATTCTATTAACAATTACACCGATCAATATGGCAACTCCTGTTAATGGTGCGGCGAACGATGTAAAAAATGCAACGGCTGCAACTTTGGCCAAAACTAAAGCGCTTGTGACTGCGCTTACAATAGTAGTTAGTGAACCTATTGCGATGCCTGTGGCGATTGCTGATATACCTAATGCACTAAGCGCTACGCCTACACCAGCGAGTATTCCGCCAAACTGTAGAATTGATTTAATTAAACCTCTGTTGTTATCTACAAACTTTTGCGCATTAACTATGTACTCGCCTATTTTATCAATCACTAAAGTAAATTGCTTTGCTAATGATGCGCCAATTTTTAGCTGTAAGCCTCTAAAAGCTCGGCGTGCTAAATTTAATGAGTCGGCCAGTTCTGCGGCTGCGGTTGCGTCCTGTTGGTTAATCACTAACCCCGCTTTATTAGCTTGATCCACATATTTTTTTATTGCTGCTTCTCCGCCATTTAGTAAAGGTATTAATCGTTGTCCAGCTTTACCGAATATTTCCAAAGCTGTAGCCGCTCTCAAGCTTGGGTCTTTAACTTGTGATAATCTTTGAGCAATTAATGTAAAAGAATCCTCAACCCCTAAGCCGACTAAATCCTTCGCAGTCAATCCTAAAACCTCGTATGAATCCGCGGCCGTTGCTAAACCTTGGTTGAGGTCGTTGATTGTCCTCTGCTGTCCGACTATGGCCTTCTCAAGTGTTGCAATATCTGCACCGCTTTGTTCTGCCGCAAAACCTAAAGCGCTAATGAACTCAGCACTCGCGCCAGTTCTTGCAGAGATTTTGTCAATGGAGTCGCCAAACTCTAAAAAGCTTTTAGTGGCCTTAACTAATGGCGCAATCAATGCCGCACCAAATGCCGTAAACCCAGCGCCTACTTTTAATATATTAGCGCCCACTTTTTTAAAATTATCCTCAACCGCTTTAAGCTGTTTATTAATTTTATTGCTGTCGAGTAAGACTTCAATAATAGCGCGTCCCTTTGGTGCTGAACTCATTTTAAATAACCTCTATCAATTAAATACTGTTGTGCAGCTAAAAACCTTCTTTGATTCTTTGAGCTACCTTTGAAAAGTCTTTCTCTTGCGACAAATACATGTGGACGGGGTTTTATATTGAAGCTTTCTTTTTTAGCGTTCTTTTTCCTGTTCTTGTAAATAACCGTTCTTGTTATAGTCCCGCCAAATTCGAGCGTGTCTTGTGCGTATTTCTTGCCTAAAGATAAAACATTTTTACTAGCTTTGAAATCAGCAAAGCCAGCCTCAAAACCGCGTGAGTTACTATCTACCGAGAATAAAGCCGTGTTTCTATATGTGCCGTGATCGCTTGGAGCTTTACCCGCCTCTGAAATCTTTTTTCTTTTTCTTACAACATTTCTTAACTCATTGCGGGCAGCTGCGGCCATGCGGAACAATGATCGACGTTTAGCCCGTTCACCGTTCTTTATGATCCGCTTTGCAAAATTGTCAGTCTTTACAATTATTTTTGCCATTTTGTTTTTCTTTCCGCGCTTTGAGTTCTAATGCTCGTTTTTTAAGATTCTTTAATTTACTGTCCTGCATGTATGGGTGAAAATTTTCAATCCGTACGTTTTTAGCGCCTGCCGAAGCGCTCAGAGTTGCGTTAATTGCTGCCGTGTGCATCCATTGCTGACGGTCGCGACCCTCGAATAACCAAAACAATTCTCTAAGGCTGTACGGCCTTGGATCTAAACCCAAAGCCCCCGCAACTTTATATATTAGCTCCCAGCCTTCAGCACCTCCGAAAAGTCCATCCTCTCGACTTGCTCCGTGAGATCCTTTTGCGTCTTCTGAATCATTGCCATGCTCTTCTTGAGGATCATTTTCATCGGCTGGCTCGGCGTGAAATCTTGGAGTGCTTCCAAAAATGCAATACCTAAGTTCTCGATTGCGTCACCGTTTAAGCTTTCAAAAAAAGCGTCTTCGTCAAGCTGTTTATTTTCTGCGTTTGATTGAGCCAAAACAAAACAAACATCTAAAAGCTTCATTGTTTTCTCTGTCCTGTTTCGATCATCGTCTAGGCTGATTTTTTCCAAAGTTTCTTGGGCGTTCATTAAATCAACGTCGTACAATTTTAGAACTTTTCGAGCATTGCCTATGTTCATCAATAGAGAATACTTTTCTCCGTCTTTGCCTGTGAATATCATTTTATTATCCTTATGCGGGGTTTATTTAATTAAAAACCGCGGGAAAAGCCCCCTAAGAGGCAAAATCCCGCATGGATTTTAAATTTCTACGACGTGTAATTCATGTTGAAAAACGCGTCTGCAAGCTTACAGGAAGCTGATACCTGTACTACTCCGTCAATCGGTTTGGATTGGCTGAAAGTTGTAACTGTATAATTACCAATTTGGCCGTTTGCCGTGCCTGTGATATCCCCGTCCATATCTGCAATGGCAATGGGTGTATCATTGATAATTGCGTTCAATATGGCTGCGGCTTCGGTATCACCGGCCAAATAAGCCCAGTTAATTTCCTGAGTTGCTGAAAGTGAACCGCCGAGTGTTTGCTCTGCGCCACCGTTTTCACGAGTTTTGAAAGTTACTTCTTCTCGTGCTATCTCTGAATCTGTGCTTTCAACTGGTGTAAACTCAACCCATGAAGCGCCTGCGCCTGCTGTGCTAGTAAGTAAACTAGTTGAAATATAGATTTTATGATCTTTACCTTGACGTGACATAATTTAGTCCTCTCTATATGTTACATTTAAAATTGTTGCTAGTAATTGCTCGGCCTCTAATGTCGGTGCGTCCATATAGTCAGCGTCCTCTATTTCTTCCAAAGTTAATTGTTCCACCTCTTCGGCTGCATCATTAACCGACTCAACAAATAAAATAAAATCATCCATTACAGATTGATTGAATATATCATTATCGTCTTCATCCAAAGTCGTCTCAGCTCGTCCAACAATAGTAACGCCTATTGTTCTCGATTTGCCCCTAGATCTACCGCCTCTCCCTCTGCTAGTTTGTGAACTATTTAACGCAGATGGATAAACGTTTATTTTGTACTCGCCTTTCTCGTAGTCCCCGCGCTCCATTGTCGGAAAATAATCCCGTGTAACTGTTACGCTTGGATTTGAAGAAAATGCAGATACTAAATGATCTGTTACATACTGAGCAACTTCTACAGCCGTGCTCATGATTTAACCTTTTTGGTGTGGATTCTATAAAGGTATTGCTTAAAGTCGGAATACTCGAAGTAATCCAAACCCGAAGCCGGTGGCGTAACTTGCCATTTTTGGCCGTCCTCGGATACGATAATATCATCGCGCCGAGGCTGGTTAATTCCGTAATCTTCTAAGTCTTCAACCTTTATTAGAAAATCCTTAGTTTTAACTTTAGTTATGAGGCCGCGGTCGTTAATCACCTGCTGACGGCTTTCTGCTTGTACAGCATTAACCGTGGCACTAGTTCGCCCACTGCTAAGCGCAGTGTTCAGCTGATAAGTTACGGTTTCCCCGTTGGAACTCTGTAGAGTCCCGTTGAGTACTCCCGCTAAGTGACTAAAACCGCGCATTTATTAAGGTGCTACTACTTCGGCTTCGTTTTGACCAAGTGCATCAGTTACGATAATTGGTAATCCTTCGTATTCAGAAGGAACTGGAGCGGGTAGGCCAGTTGGGCTGTAAGTAGTTCGTGAACGCTGTAATGCACCACGCTGTGAACGATTCATGAAGATATGAGTCGGTGCAGATCCAGCAGGGAACTTTTGGAGCGCTTGACTAAGCAAATCATCAGTTAGTGAATCAGAGCCGTCTAAGTTGCCAATACGAACGATTGAATAGTTATTGCCAATCTGTAAACCAGTGTAGCCAAACACAGGCGTATAGTAATGCGGTGCATTTTTGCCGTCGCCTGGATCGTAGTTTTGTACAATAGTTGTACCAACTTCGAGGTTATAGTTCATTACTGGCGCGATACCATTAACAGAACCATTTACACGAACCATATAAACCGATGTATAAACTGAGCCACCACCAGTGCCACCGCCGTTAAGATACTGAGAATCAGAAGTGTCAGCAACTACATCAGCAAAACCGTTGAAACCTGCCGCGCTGTTATTTGTTCCGTTGAAGATTTGCTTTTCCCACTCAAACATTGAAGCTTTTAAGTGTTCCATGATTTCGGTCTGAATTGTACCCTCGCGGTCATCAGAAGCATCAGCCGCAACTTTTGGCATCATTACTGAGCCGTCGATTGCTTCAAGGTCTTCTGTAACTGGAATAGAAGTTAATTTACTGAAATCTCGACCAGTTCCGTTACCGATAAAACCGACGATAGGCGCAGCAGTCTTTTTAACATATTTGTGTTGCTGTCCATTGCTGGACTCTTTTACACCCATTGCAGCGAGTGCAGGTGCGTCGTTTAGGATGTCGGAAAATTCGCCAGCGTCAAAATCTGCGCCGTTGATTGCTACTACTTCCGATACTGTTTTCATGTTATTAGCCATTTTTAAATGTCCTCTTTATTTTTTATTTATTCAGCGAAACGAACAAAGCTTTTTTTAACTTCTTTGGGTTCTGTTGCGCCAAGTTGTAAGGCTTCACCGCCGATTTCTTTCTTACCAGCTTCAATGATGAGTGATTGCTCGGCAATTTTTGCTTCGAGGTTTTCAATCTTTTCATTTTGGCTAGTAATGTGTTGCTGTTGTGCGGCTTCAAAGGTGATGCCCTGCACAAACATTTTTGCGCCTTCTGCGTCCCCGAATGATTGCATATATTTTTTCAAGTCGGCATTTTGCTCAACTTCTGCAACCTCGGCAACTGCTTCGACTTCTTCCGTCTTAGCTTCGGCTTTTAATTCTTCTTTAGGCTCTGCGATTTCTTGCTTTGCCTCTTCGGCTGGTTGTGCTACTTCTGCAACTTCTGCCACTTTGTTTTCTTCTATTTTATCTGCACTCATAAATGCACCTTTGTTTTTTGTTTCAATACTTAGATCTTTGTAGAAATCGTTTAAGTTAACAACCTCATCAGCCAAGCCAATTTTTACGGCATCTTCACCAATGTAAATACCGGCTTGAGTTCCAATGATTGTTTCATCGCTTATACCTCTGTTTTTTGATACTTCATTTACAAACATATTGTAAAATTTATCAACTCGGTTTTGCATGTCAATTTTTGCGGAGTCTTTGAGTGCTTCGTATGGGTTTGCGTCAACTTTTTTGTCGCCTGCGTAAACATAAGTAACGGCTACACCCTCGCTTTTTAATGCGTCAGAATAGTCATGGTGTGCGCTGACAACCCCAATAGAGCCAACACCCGAAGTCTTTGAAAGTACAATTCTATCGCAGGCGCTTGCAACTAGATAACAAGCTGAATAAGCCGCCTCATCTACCACCGCAATTAATTCCTTATCACCGCGACTGTTGAAAACTTTTTCCGCTAAAGTAAAAGCACCCGCTACTGTTCCGCCTCCGCTATTGCAATCGAAAACAATTTTAGTTACTTGCGGGTCCGCTATAGCTGTATTGAGCATGTTGCCAATCTCTGCATAGTTCATTATTCCACACATAGCATCCATGGCAGAACCTTTATGGACTAAAGCACCCTGTAAAGGAATAAAAGCAACATTATCAATTACAGTATATTGAAAAGACTCATTCTCGATAAGCTGAACACCGTCCATTTTTTCGCCCGTAAAATTGAAGTCTAATCGGTCTTTTACTGCGTGTAAAATATTGTTTAAACTACCTTGGTGTATAAGGTGTGGTTCATTGAAAATCATTCTTGATATATTTTTCATCTATTTTCTATCCTCTTGTTCAGGCATCTCTTCGGTTGCCGTTTCTATTACTGGCTCAACTAAACCCAAAGATAAATCAACGCCTTTCTCTTCGGCGTATTTCTTAGCGGCCGCCAACTCGTTAATATTTTCGTAAAAGTCTGTGCCGATTTCTTTGGCCACTCTTTGCGGAGAATCTAAACCCATTGAGATCATTTCACGAGCGCCTTTAGCTTGCTTTAAAGTGTCCCACCATTCAAAGCCGGAACTAACCCACTCAAAGCGAATATTTTCTTTCTGCTCGGCTAAATACGTGTCGCCGTTAGCTATTGCCCAATCAATTTTAAACATAAACCACGCATTCAAAAACTCGATTAAATCGGCCTTTTTACTTAATGTTGATTTTCTATAATTGATCATCGCACCGCGTGAACCGGCAAAGTTTGCTTTTGACTCATCGTAAAAATTAACAGGGAAGTCCAAGGTCTTTAATGCCATCTCAATCATCATCAACATATAATCTTGCGCTTGATTGCTTGGGTTTTGACTCTCCAATAAATCAACTTTATCGCCTGGATCTAAATCCAACTGAAAAGGGCCTTTGCCTAGATTTACATCATAGCCGGCTGGATTAGTATCGGCGGGGTCTAAAACATCATCAAGCGAAGTCCCATTATTCATCATGTCGCCCATTGATTCGTCGCCGTCTCTATGGAAAGCAATTCCGAACAACTGAGAAATTTTAAGTTTTGCTAATGCGTATTCGCTCGCCTCGGCTTGGTCTTGAAAAATCGACATACCACTTAATAAAGGGCTGATTCCGCGCCATTGGTCAATACGTTCGACATATGCCAGGTGTAGCACATCGCGCTTATTGAGATCCGCTAAAAAAGAAATATTGCCGGAGCTGTCGCGCTTTCCGACTCTAATCTTTTCGATTCTTTGCGTCGCGTCATCAATTAATAAACCTTGAACCCAGCTTTTATTTTTTGGTTCTGTGTCGCCGTCCTTCTTCATGTTCTTGACGCGATCGGCTTCGATTAACTGAACTTTTCCGTTTCTTAATTTATATGCAAATACATCGCCGTCTACAAATCGCGAGGCTTCCATTAATCGCAAAGCTTTCTTTAAATTAAATCTTCCGCTTTGATCAAATTGTGATTTGTTCGACCACTTAGCAACATTTCGAGACAAGTAATCCTTTAATTGCTCATCGTCACCCATAGCTTTAAATCTAAAGTCTGAAACATAATCTAAATGCTTGCGAATCCCCCAGGCAGCGACCGCAAAGTTTCTGCGCAAATCCCGCGTGTTACCAATAGCACTTTTTCTCGCGCTTTGGCCTAGGTGTAACTCACTAGGGCCAGTTTTGGTTCGTAGTGGTTTGCGGTCGCCGCCCTTTAGAGAATTGTAATCTTTACCGCCCCATAATCCGCTTAGAAAACCCATTTTATTGATTCCTCAATGTTGCGCCCATACTGGCAATTTTTGGCCGTTTGTTAATTCCACTTATCTCGTTTTCAAGTTTAAGCGCAATACGTTCCATTTCGGACAAACTTCTATAAGTAACGGTTTGGCCGTCGAGCTGTATAGATGTAGCGCCGGAGTAGATAGCTTCTTTAAGTGCGTCTAGTCGTTCTGTGTTTGTGGGCATGTATTAAAATCTCACTTTTTAAAAAAGTAAGCTAGCTAAAAACAACTTTCAAAGACACAAAAAAAGATCAAGTATAAAATCTATACTTAACCTTTAATCAAACCGCTTTAAATTAGTTTTATCTAATCTCGTAGCCATTTATTGAATTGTGTTTATTGCATGACTTACACTTAGCCAACCGACGAATCAATGTATTAAAAGTTTTCCCGTTTACCCTGTGGCAAACTTTTATAGGGTCATCGGTTTTTATTGTGATTAAATCAGTTTTACCGCAGTGAATACAAGGAGTTTTTAAAGCTTCGATTGACGGTCTTTTATAGTCGCGCTTAGTCTGCTTGATTTCTTTCTTTGGCTTTGGCTCATCTAAAAAAGCGGGTGCTTCCTGCACTTCCTCTTTCTTTTTCTTTGCCGGTCTTCCGCGTCTCTTCTTTGGTGCTTCTGTCATGGTTGTACCCTATTTTGTTTTTTATATAATTTACTTATTGATAATGGTTTTTCAATTATTGTTTTTACTGTCATTTAAAAAAGCCCTTAGCGCGGTGCATAATCCCGCTTGTATCATTGCTATAAAAAACAATTCTTTTTGATCCAAAAAACCAAACACAACAATAAACACTAAATTCAACATTATTAAGCTGGTTAGTTCGCTTCTATTTTTCTTTTTCAACTTTTTATTCTCCTATAAATATTTAACTTTGCTTCGTCGGTTTCTTCTCAATCGTTCGCCCTTGGTCATCATCTTAGGCTTGTCATTATCGGGTTTTATTCCGATCATATCCGCCGCAGCACTAGCACCAACAACACAGTCAAAAAGGTGATTGTCTCGCGATCTGTTTGGGTGTTTCCACTCGTCAACTTCTCGAGTTGGGGATTTGACTAGTATGCTCATCTCACTGGTCATTTGTTCCGCAAACATTTTATGGCGCTCCGGTCGCTCTTTAAATAGAGTTAATCCGCCTTTTGATCCGTTGGCCAACCCTAAGCGCTCCGCGACCACTGTTTTCCAATAATTAACGTCACAATCAATACGTCTTATTTTTTGATCCTTTGGAACACTTAAACGGGCATGATTAAAATTCATTTCACCACTGTTGCAACTATATTCGCTCATTGGTTTAGATGATGCTTTAATACCGAAACCCATATAAGGCAAAACTTCAGCCCTTCCATATTCCCTACAAAATTGATAAATCTTTTTAGTGGACAAACCCCAGCCCGCATCAATTAAAACCTTATTTACAGTCATTAATACACCGTCGTCCCGTTCTCGCTCCTCTAACATCCTGTCGCATAAATCAGTAAGCCCAGCGAATAACCTGCCTCCTAAATCGGTCGTGTGTGGGTATGTTGTTTTTAGTCTATACTTCGCGCTGACGTTTGTATAATAATTCATTTTTTGATCGGGGAAAGCTCCGTAGTCAATTACATAACCAGTTGCGTCTTTCTCCCAGGCAATAACCGCGTACCATAATAAATCGTCTTGCACGTCAATAAAAGCCGTGAGGTCGTTACACTGCTGAGGAATCACTAGCTTTTTATATCCGTTGATTTTCTTCTGAACTTCTTTAGGCTTTAATCGTCGGCCTATATCTTTCTCTTTCGGCGCGTTTTGATACTCAGAAAAAAAGCTTTCCTCATCCTCTAAGTATAAGTGCATAGCGTGCTGGATCGCGCTTACCTCGTGTTCTGTCTTTCGCTTATCCCAGGAAGCTTCCCCGCCCTCGTCCAAAGTTTCGCGGTTCTCTAAATAATAATCATTAACTTTTTTAGCGTCGTATTCATCAGCTCGTAAAGCATCAAAATATAAATCTCTGTAAGCTTCCCACGCGTCCAAATTAACAGGCATCTTGCGCATCATTTGGTAAATCTCGCCGCGCCATCTTGGAGAAATCTTTCTATCCAAAAGCTTCGCAGCTAAGTCATCGGGTGCGATAATTGTGCAAGGGCAAACGCCGTCAATTCTATTGTCTGCACCAGCCAAGCCTAAAACATCTTTGTTAATTAATTCCTCGCGCTTTGCAATCTGTGTGACTGAGTTGGCGCTCTCCGTTGTTTGTGGGTCATCAATTATTACAAAGTCGGGCCTTAATATTTCGCCATCGGGTGTGATGTGTTGCTTACCACGAATCGCGGAAGTAAGCCCGCCAGTTTCAACAATTAAGGAACTAGTCGGATACGGGTCGCCATTGTCATCCTCGATGTATGGTAGAATTATTTTATCCTTACCAAGTTTTATTTTTGTAGTCAATCCATTACAAAGTTGTCCGCCTGCCCTATTAGCCTGTCCGCCTAATGCCTGGAAAGGTATGCAAGCTTCGGGAAAGTCTTCCAATAATAATTGGTTTGTGGTCATAAATGTAACCACACCCATGAGCATCTTTTCACTAGCTGGAGATGTTGCGCCGATTAAAACGGGATAGCGTTTGTGTGCATATAGAATAACCCACATTAAAGCGCCTAAGCACATTGTACTTTTACCACTACCGCGAGGCATGGCCAATGCAAAAAGGCCCTTGTCTAAAACTGATGTTTGTATTTTTGCCAGTGCTTTTAAATGATCGGGCGACCAATCCAAATAAAAAGCCTCTGCCATGTAAGTTTCCAGGAATGTCTTTAAATCCAGTCGACATTCTTCGCGCCTTTCGGGATTCATGCAAGAATACATGGCCTCGGAAATGTCGCGGCTGTTCTCGGACACCTCCCGCGCTCGTCTGAGTTTGCGGTTTTTCTCCCGTTGGTCCAGTTCTTCTTTAGTGTACTTTTTAGGGGCTGGCATAATACCGCCTTAGTTTAAATGTTTTTTATTATGTGAGTATTTATTAAAAAACAATCCTTTGTAATTTGTCGGTTTAGTTTTACAAAATCTATTATAAGTCATACTTACAAGTTTATCGCAAAGTTTTTCCTCTTCTAAGCTTGCTGGCATCTCTAATTTTGCCAATGTATGACATTCAAAAAAAATAATGTCACAGTCTGAACATTCTACATAAGTCTCGAAAACATTCATATCCCTTGATGCAGTTAATTCGACCCCACCACCACAACAAGGACATCTTTCTAATTCTATATTCTCCATGCGGTTATCCTTACTTATTAATTAATCTGACATGTTCAATATACCGCTTTTCGTTGCGCTTTCTAATTCCTCGGTTTTCAAGGCTGACGGATAGGCAGATAAGCATCCATAAGGGACACCAAAGCCCGAAGGTTATTAAGCATAAAATTAAATGCAATAGGTGGCTGACTTTCTTTTCGTTTTCCATTAAGGGTGACATGCGGTTATCCTTTTAGATTAATGATATTAAGTTTATTTATTATTTCGATTATGCAGCCTTGAGGAACATTGCTGTGATGCTCTTTAATTTCTATTTCGCAGTAAAAATCTAGTTCACCAATCCATGTGCGATAGTATTCAAGTATGGAAGTAGCTCCACCGCCACGAGGAATAAAAATTAACTCTCTTTCTTTTTTAAGTTCTTTACCCAGCAAAAACAATTCAAGTTTCTTCATTAAATTTAATTGATACTCATTGAACCAAATATTAAAAACATTGGGGTGATTTTTTTTTAAATATAGTGCTATCTGTGGCGTGTCATTGCTTTTTGTTTCCATGCGGTTTGTTCCTTGTTTTGTGTTTAAATGCTTTCGATTAATTTATAAAGATTCATCAAGTGCGGCAAACCCAGAAACTGAACCTCTCCCTCCGATAAGTCTATTGTGTATGTTGACCAATCATCGTATACAATACCGACGGACTTACCTGTTTGATTAAACGTTACAATGCCATGGCCATCAAGTTTAAAGCTTTCGTTTTCTCTCGTTACTCCTGTTAAAACTAGCATCTTTCTTTTTCCTTTTGTGCTATGTGGTTAATGATAATTTCGTAAACCTCTTTACTGACCTGGAAGCCGTCAATGATATATATTGTCACGTTCGGGTTTTCTTCTTCTCTAATAATTTCTAGTTTCATTTTATTTTTTCTCATTCGTTAAATCAAATAAAACCAAGGACTCATGTTGCCAGTCTATTATCCTTTCTATTGATTTCCGCATATTCATAATAGCCCCCTTTCTGCTGCAGAAGTTCCAGTTTTTATCTATCTTTATAAATTTATTTAATTCATCAATTAATATATTTTTTTCAGCTTCCAAAGATTTTATATAGATACTTAACTGCTGTTCATTTCCCTTAATATCATCAATCTTTGAGTTTGTTTTCTTACTCTTATCCATGCGGTTATCCTTTGTTTTGTGTTTAAATTATATTTATCGCTAATATGTTGTAATTATTGGC
>Ga0208434_1000470_pt1 | contig 19381 bp, 19 predicted proteins | sample 13_taG_FD_184086 | JGI IMG/M metagenome (GOLD analysis project Ga0208434, IMG submission 184086) | Marine viral communities from the Subarctic Pacific Ocean - 13_ETSP_OMZ_AT15268 metaG (SPAdes) (version 2) | ecosystem: Environmental > Aquatic > Marine > Oceanic | place: Pacific Ocean | collected... | reverse complement strand
GGCACGACCCGGTCGGCTCGTCGAGCTCTTCGCGTCGCGGCACGGCGCCAAGGTCTCTTCGCTCGAGTTCGTCGGCGACGCCTTCGGGATTCGCTAGGGCGTAGGCGATCGCGTGAACGCGGCTCGCGAGTTGATTCACGATCGCGCCCGACGGCCCGTTGCGAATTAAATATCGCGGGTTCCGGTTCCGCGAGTCGTAAACGTAGGCGTGCCCGGCCGTGAAGCCGCCGCGCTCTTGCGCTGCCGGCCCGGCTCGCTCGACGCCGTCGAAGACTTCATAGAGCCAGACGCCGTCATCGGCCCGCACTCGGCGGTGCGTCCCGCGGGCGGCCCGGCTGATAAGCGCATCGCGGGAGATGCCGAGAAGGCGCACGGCTTCGGCGAGAGGCGCGACGCGGATCGCGCTCCCGTCGTGCCATTCGGCGACGCTAGTCTTCGTATCCTCCGACATCTTCGGGCCTTAGCATTTCGGGAACGTGGAGCGGCGCGACGTCTTCGGCCGCTTCGAGACTGGACGCGAGCCACACGCTACCGAAGCCGACCACGATCGACACAATCGCGGCGACGACTCCCGCGGTCGCGTGTCTCCTGCCCTCCGCCCGGATAACGCGCACGGTGAGATCGTCGAGCTTGTCTTCGATCCGGTCGAGTCGGGCGAGGAGGTGCGCGTCATCGGTCATTCTTCGGGCTCTTCGGGTAGGCGACGCGCGGCGGCGTCGATGACAATCGGGGCGACGTGCTCGACCATCCAGCGGCCGAAGGTCGCGAGGCGTTCGCGGCGCTGCGGCTTGCGCTCGCGGCGTCGCTTGCGGCGGTAGTGCCGCCGAAGCCGTCGGGCTATCTGGTCTCGGCGCATAGCGGCGACGGGAGGCGCGGCACGGTCGCCGCGGGGTTGATCGCGTCGACGAGCCCTAGGATCTTGTTGACGTCGTCGAAGAGCTCCGAGTCGATGCACACCGACGCGCCGAGCTCGGCGCCGTCTTCGCTGGCGCGGGCGTAGCCGCTCGCGTCGCCCGACATCGGCCACGACTGATCGCCGATGACGAGCACGCCCGACGCTTCGACCTTCAACGATCCGACGCCCTCGATGTCGCCCTCGCATCCCGAGCCCTCGGCGCACTCGACCGAGGTCGGAGCGGTAAAGGTGGACGCGAGCGCGGCTTTCTCCCCGACGAAGTCAATCCGCGGCAAGGTCTCGACGCGAGCACCGCACGCCGTGACGCCGACCGCGGCACCGACGCCCGCGACCACGACGAGGGCCGACGCGAAGAAGGTCTCGCGCCATTCGCGGAGATTGCCCGCGAGCAAGGCGGCGCCCGTCGAGACGGCGAGCACGGCTTCGGCCCACTGCTCGGGCACGAATCCGGCGACCGTCGCGAGGGCTCCCGCGATCGCGGTAAGCGCGGCGATGATGTTGCTAAGGCTCTTCTCTGCGTTCACGTCTTCTCCGAGGTGCAAGCGATTCCGACGAGACGAGACCACGCGCGGAGAGCGTGCCCGCGCGTCGGCGCGATGACTTCAACGGCGACCGAACCGGAGCCGGTCGAATGACCCGCGCCCGACGAGTTTCCCGCGACCGCGACGAAGCCGTCGCCCTCGAGGTCGACGACGATCCCGGCGTGCCCCTTCACGACCTCACCGGCGAGCACGGTGTCGCGATGCGATTCGGGCGCGCTGGTGCGCGTGCGAACGAAGGCGCCGCCGATCGACGCGGCGACCCACGACGCTTCCTCGCGTAGCAGCCGATCGCGTGCCGGCGTGTCGAGCCACGTTCGAGCCGCCGACCCGGTGCGCGGGTATGCTCGGCCGGGCTCCCCGTCGAGGCGCCAGAGCCACGCGGCGAGACGTCGGCACGCGACAACGAAGCGAGCGCACCACGGCGCCGCGTCTTCGGGATCTCCGCCTCCGAGCGCGACAATGACGTCGACCCACGGCCCGCGGTTCTGGCTCGTCTCTTCGATGTCTTGCACGAGCAGGCAGACCGCGACCCACGCGACGAGCTCGTCGAAGTCGTCGAAGCCGATCCGACGGTGCTCGGCTCGCATAAGCCGGAGCGCCGACCATACGTGCAAGAGGTCGCCGCGCTCGAGGAGCGGCACGGGTAGACGGGCGACGAGCTCGGCCACGTCGTGCACGTCATCGCCCGACGGCTCGGATTCCTCGAAGAGCACGAGCGAGACGGCGAGGTCGCACTCGCCGACACCGTCGCGGCCGAAGTGGAGGAGCTGCCACAAACGAACGGTGCGCGCGGTCTGTGCGCCGAAGATGCCGTCGACGCCCACGTCGAAGCCGTCGGCGCGCAGATACTCTTGAAGCGCCGTGACGACCGGCCCGCGGTCGCCCCGCTCCGGCACGGAGCCGTCGAGCAGGTCGGCGAGTCTCACGCTATATCCGAAGCGGTGAGCCGTTGCGGCGTGAGCGCGACGCCGAAGACGGTCACGGTTCCCGAGCTCGCGAGCGCGTCGAGCGTCACGACGCACGGGGCGCCGGCGATAAAGCTCGAGACGTCGAGCGTCCCGGTTCGCGTCGCCTCGCTGCCCGACGAGGAAAGCACGACGTTGTCGGAGTTCGAGCCGTCGGTGATGGTCACGCGAACGGAGCCCGAGCCGGAGGTGCGCGCGACCACGTCGAAGGTCGTCGAGGTCGCCGGCGCGAGGGTCGTGATCGTCTGCGCGAGCTCGGTGTAAACGGGCGACGTCGTGCCGATGCCCGTCGGGTGATACCACGACCACCCGCGCGGGATGACGCTTCGCGCGAGGTGCAAGAGCGCGACGGGTCGCACGAGCTCGCGAGATCGGATCGTGTCGCCGATGCCGAGCCGCCGCGAGCCAAGCGCGCCGAAGCGATTAGGGCGCACGCGCCCCGAGACGATACTCGCGATCGATGTCGGTACGTTTACGGCCATTAGGCGAAGCGCTCCCGAACTAGAAGACAAGGCACGGCGACGTTTCCGTCGTTCGACATTATACGCACGAGCAGCCGGTCGCCGTCGGCCGGAAGCGTCACCAGACCGGCCGTAAAGCGATGCACGCGAAGGAGCTCGAGGTCGCCCGGCAAGCCGAGGTCGAGCGAAGACCAGTCTTCGACGGCGGTCGAAGAGGCGGTCGCCCCGACGCCGTAGGCGTAGCCCGTCGCGCGCGCCGTGCGGGAGTCTTGCGCGAGCGTGGTCGCGAAGCTCGTCGTCCCGCCCGCGGTTAGGTTCTCGACCTCGATCTCGAACTCGCGCGAGACGTCGACGCCCTCGCCGTCGGTCGGTGAGGCGATGTAGCAGAGCGCGACGTCGAAGCCGATCGCGTCGGTCCGGTAGGTCACGATCGCCCCGCCGATCGCCGTGTCGGTAGCGTCGGCGACCCGCGCCCCGATACCATAGCCGCCCGGCGCGATCGGGGCGCAAGCGACCCACCGCATCGTGCGAGCGACCGCGTCTTGCGCGATGACCGTGATCGAGTTCACCGTGCGCGCTTTTGCGCCTTGCCCGCTCCCGACTGCCCGCCGCTGAGTCTCGAAGAGGCCGGCGCCGTCGCCTTCGGCTTCGAGCTCCCACCCTTTGATCGTGAACTCTGTTAGCGGATAGAGGTCTTCGTCGGGTCCGGCCGTCTGCGGCGCCTCGCCGGAGAAGGGGCGAAAAGCCGAATCGTCGCCGATGTAGCGGTCGATCCAAAGGTCATAGTCAAAATCGCTGTGATGGTCCGCTTGGATGACGCTTTGAACGTGCGCGAACGGCGTCGCGGCGCTCTCCGATAGCGTGATCTCGTAGTGTCCGGCGAGCGGCCCGGTCGCGCCTCCGAACACGCTTTGCGGATCGTTGATCGCTAGCTGGCGCCCGTTCAGCGTTCCGACGAGTTCGACGGGATCGGTGAGCGCGGCCGCGCGACCCGAAAGGAACTCGAGCCCGACAACGATCGGCGTTTGGCTCGGCGTGCGAGACGAGAGCCCGAGCCCGGTCACGTCGATCGTCGCGGTCGCGGTCTGATTCGTCCCGGTCGAGAGCGCGACCGTCGACCCGACCCGCTCGCCGATGCGAAGACGCATCGATCCGGCAACGGTCGCGACCGACAAGCGAACGCGAGCGGTTAGCGTCGCGACGCCCTCTTCGGGATACCAGAGGATCGGGATATTCCGCCACCGATCCGACGAGGTCGAGAACGTCGGGAGCTCCTTCGCGGTCGTGCCGACGTAGGCGTGCGAGCCGCACGGCTGGCGGTCGTCAACGCACGCGCGCGCGTTGTCGACGCCGTAGCGGAGCTGCCAGCCGAAGGAGTAGTCGTCGGCGAGCGTGTCTTCGTCGACAGGATAGAACGTCACCGATACCTCTGCGCGGGATCGCCCGGCACGCCGCCGAGCGCATCATCGAGGCCGCCGCCGTAGCAGGGCGGGCCGCCGTTATCGGTCGGCGCAAAGTCGAGCCATTCGCCCGACGTGCCGCCCCACGACGCGACCGTGATCAAGTCGCCGGCCGCGGGCACGAGGCCCTTTAGTGGCGTGACGTTAAGCACGTTGCCGGATCGGCTGTTAATCGTGGCAGAGCCTCGAAACTCTCCCCGCGAGTCGAGCACGATCGCCGAGCTCGGCAAGTCGAGGTCGAAGGCTTGCGCGTCAGTCGTCGGCCCGGTGCCGGCGTCGGCGTCGGTGAAGGCGTTCGGCTCAATCGTGAGATTCGGATCGAGCCAGCTAAAGATTTTGCCGCACGGCGCCCACGTCGCGAGCTCTTGCGCCTCGTGCCCGAGGATACGCGATCGGATCGTCACGCTACCCGTCGCGACGTCGACCGCCTTCTCGACGCACACCGCGCGCGCGTTCGTCAATCCTCGCTGCCCGTTGCTTCGCGCGACGTCGGGGTGCGAGAGCGTGTAGAAGGTACCCGGCTCGATGTCGTCGGCCGTCGAGCCGCCGAGGTACGTCGCGGTCACTTCGGGCCGCGGGAGCCCGTACAGGTCCGCGGCGGTCTCCATTCGCGACGCGACCTCTTGAAGCCCGGCGACGTCTCCGACGGCGTGCTTCGTCTCGATCGATTCGAGGGCTTGGATCTGCGCGCTCGTGACCGGGCGGGACGACTTGACGACGATCGTCGCGGCTTCGGTCGAGAGCACCCGCCCGTCGCCTCGTCGAAACAAAGGAACGGGCTCGGGCGGCACGACCGCGAGCACGGGCGCCGTCGGCCCGGCCGTAAACGCCTGCTCGCTCTGAGTGTCGGCGAGGTCGTCTTCGTCGAGGGCGCGGAGGTCGAAGCGGGTCGGGAGCGTGATCCAGTCGACGAGCGCGACCGTTCCGTCGGAGCGGGTGAGCAGGGAGAGCCCGTAAGGCTTGCACGCGCCCTCGAGCGCGGCGGCAAGCGTCGACGAGCGGCCGCGGTACACTCGCCGAACTTGCCCGACGCCGAACGTCGCGCCCGCGTCGGCGTCGAAGGGCGGGAGGATGAACGCGGCCGGCACCGTCTCGTTTGTGTTGGTGATGCCGCGAAGCGAAGCGCGAACGCTTGCGGGAATGTCGACGCAATCCGAAGGGAGCTCCGCCGACATCCCGCGCACGTCGAGATCGGGCGCCGTTAGGGCTCGGTTGAAGATCCCGGCGAGGTCGTCGGCCGAGAGCGCGAGCTCGACGCGGAGACCGCGGATCGACGTGTTCTCGAGCAGGTTCCGCGCGAAGCGGTATTGGTCATCGGGTTGCAGCTCTCGCCGCGTGCCGTTCGAGTATTCGGCCGTCTGGTCGCCGATGCCGAGACGCCCCTCGCCGTTGCCTATCCCGGCAAGCGTCGCGCCCTCGGCGACGTTCACGAGGTAGGCCGGGCGGCCGAGTATCGTGTCTGCGGTTCCGAAACCCGTGATCTCGAACGTCGCATAGTCGCCGCTCTCGGCGTCGATGACGTGAACGAAGCCCGGCGAGCTCGTCACGTATTCCGACGCCGGCCCGTTATCGTCGGCGAAGATGTACAAGCCGCTATTCGTCGCCCCGGTTCGGATCACGACCTCGGCGAGCTGCGCGTCGATGGTGAGACCATTGTGAAGCACTACGCCGCGAGGCGGTGAGATCGCCGCGTTACGCACCGCGCTCGAGACCGAGACGACGTCGATCTCGATCGCCGTCCCGTCGACGAGGCGAACGCCCTCCTCTTCGCGAAGGCGTCCGCGAAAGATGACCTCTTCGGAGCCGCCGACAATGCGCCCGAACTCGACCCGCTGCCCGGCGCCAGTCGGGAGCGTCGACGTCAGCAGCGGCCCGAGCTCGTCGGGCGCGTCGTGAAAGAAGCCGCCGCCGAAGGGCGAGAGCGTGCCGCGCGAGGCGGTCGCGGTCGTCGAGTCGGGGAAGGCGGAGAAGGTGAGCGCGTCGCCGCCGAGATAGTAGAGCGTCCCGGTCGAAAGCCCGACGGTGCTCGTGAGCTTGATCGACGTGCTCGTCGGGCCGATCGACTCGGTTAGCTGGATCGGCGAGCGCGTGCCGGCCGTCGCGTAAACGGGATCGGTCGCCGACGGGTCGCGCACGAGCGGCCGAACCTTCGCGGCATGGTCGGCCGTTTCGTAGGCGAGGCGGATTCGGATCGACTCATCGGAGCCGATCGGTTGTAGCGGATCCATCCTCGACGAGACGACGCTCGGCACGTCGAGCAGGATAGGGACGTCACCAGACGCAGCCTCGCGCGTCGTGAAGCGATAGAGGCCCGACGACGTGCCGAGCCCGCCGATCTTGACGTAGAAGGTCGCGTCGACGTTCTGGGTCATACGTCAACGAATGGCAAGACGACGTCGAATCGCGTCCCGCCCGCGCTCGAGGCGGTCGCGACGTCGGAGATCTTGAAGGCTTCGGCGTAGTCGAGATCGACGTCGGTCGAGGTCGCGGTGCCGGTGTAGAGCTTCAAGCCCGACCCGGTCGCCCATGCGTCGAGCATCGTCTCGAGCGTCGGCACGGCGGCGGCGAGGTCGAAGCCGGAGTCGAATCCGGCTTGCGCTTGGTAGGCGTCGAGGCCCTGCCGGAAGCTGTCCCGATAGAAGCCCGACACGTCGCGAAAGCGCACGGAGCGCCGAGCGTTCTGTGCGTGCTGAATGCGCGAGAACTGCGAGAGATCGCGCGGGTTGCGCGTCGTGCGCTGCACGTACTCCCGATCGGGCTCTTGAAGCTCGTTAGGCATACACGGCGCGAAGACGCCGGCCGGCGTAAACTCGGCCGAGAAGGTGAGCACGTCGCCCGCCGCGGTCGCGGTGATGCCGCCCGTCGAATAGATGCCGAGCTCGCGCGAGTCGCCGACGGTGAACGCAAGCGACCCGGCGACCGCGGTCTCGCCGAGGTCAATCGCGAGCGTCCATTTCAACGAATCGCGGCCCGGCCCGTGCGACCATGCGAACGACGCGCCGCCGTAGCTCGTGAAGTCGCCCGAGAAGGCGGCGTTGATGTCGGTCCCGATCTCCGCGAGGAGCGTGCCCGACGCGGCGAGGTTCCCGCCCGTGCTCCCGTAAAGATGGATCGCGCTCTCCGCGACGGCGATCGCTTCGGTCGTGCTCCCCGACGTCCCGCCCTCGAGCGTGATCGAGAGCGTGAAGCTGTAGTCGCGTGAGAACGACACAATCGGAAAGGTCGCGTCGAGACTCATGCGGCCCCCATGCCAGCGAGCACGCCGTCGCGTGAGGCGCGCTCGATGCTGCGGGCGATGCTTCGCCGGTCTTGCCCGCCGACGCCGCCCCCGAATGTGATGTTCTGCGTTACCGTCGCCGATCGACCTCCGCCGCCTCGACCGCCGCCGCCTCGACCGCCAGACGCGCCGAACTTGCCGCCGAGCGCGATCGCCGCGAGGCTCGCCGCGGTCAATCCAGCGGCGGCGCCTTGCATTCCCGGCGTGAAGAACATGATCGAAGCGCGCGCCAGACCGGCCCGGCCGGCGTCGACGATGCCTTGCCCGAGCGCCTTCTTCGCGCGGTCGGCGATCTTGCCCTCGCCGGCGACGAACTGCTCGGCGGCTCCGAGCGCTTGGTCGACGTAGTCTTTCCGCGCTTGCATGGTCGCCTCGACGGCTCGGCGCTTCTTCTCTTCGATGCGCTCGTGCCGCTCCGCGGCCGCCTCCGACTTGCGGAGCTCGTCTTCGATCGCGACCATCATCGCGGTTTTCTGCTCGGCTTGAAGCTCGAGGGCGCGCTCGCCTAGTCGCTGCATGAACTCGCGAACGCGAGCGAAGCGGTCGACCGTCTCTTCGGCTTGTGCCCTGACTGCCGACGTCGTGCGCTCGACTTGCCCGCGGTAGCGCGCCTGAGCTTCGCCGGCTTCGCCCATCGTCTCGACGACGCGCCGAAGCTCGATGTCGAGTTGGATGTTGCCCTCGACGGATTCGATTAGCTCGCGATTGACGCGCGTGATCGCGTCGGCCGCGTCGTCTCGGGCGACCCGTGCGAGCCGTGACATCTCCGCGCGGTTCTCGGCAAGGCGCTCGGTCGTCGCCTCGAACTGCTCGCCGAAGCCGGCGGCGTCTTGCGTCACGTTGCGGAGCGCGGCGCCGAGGTCTTCGTCGAGGAAGGAGATCGCCGGCTCGACCGTCTCGGCGAGGTCGACGAACTTGTCGATCACGAATTGGAGCGCGTCGTTCGCGAGCTCGCGCATCGCCTGCGTCATCTCGTGCGTCACCGCGGCGAGCTCGAAAAAGAGCGCCTTGCCCGCGAGGAACGCGATCTCGAGGCCGGCCCACGTCGCCTTTAGGCCGATGACGAGCATGTTGAGCCCGCGCAAGCCCTGTATCAGCATCCGAACGGCGCCCCGCGTGAAGCGCTGGATCTCTTCTTTGTTGTTCTCGATGATGCGTTGAAAGATCGCGAACGTGTCGCCGAGCGCGTTCGAGATTAGCTCGAGGTTTCCGCCGCCCGCGATCGCCTCGCCGAACGCCATCGACATCTTGCCCATAGCCTCGGAGACGCCCGCGGCGATCTCCTTTCGGCCCTCTTCGGCGTCGATGTACTGGCGTACGGATTCGGTGCCCGCGCGAAGCGCTTTCGCTAGAACTTCCGTTGCAGCGCTCGCGCCGATCGCGCCGAGACCGACGGCGGCCGACGTTCGCGCCATCCCGGCCAGCGAGGCGCCGAGACCGCGCGCGCTAACTGCGGTCGAGTCGAGACCGCGCACGGCTTGACCGGCCCGGCGAGCAGCCCGGCCGAGGGCGCGTAGCCCGCGCATCGCGTTCTCGCCGTCAAACCGGATCTTGACCTTTGCGCCGCCTGCGCCCGACATCGGCTAGCCCTCCGCCCGTTGGACGAAGCGAGAGAGCATCGCGCGGTTATGCTGCGCGCGCTCCTCGTCTTCGACCGACGCGAAGCCGCGCCCGCGCGCCTCGGCGTCTTGCGACGCGCGAAGGTCTCTCACCGACTGGATCGTCTCGAGTAGCGTCATAGTCTGCCACGTCTCGCGGTGAGCATCGAAAGGGTGCAAGCCCGACTCGTGCCGGCGAAGCCGGTCGACGGCTCTCCAATACCACGCCGGCACGTCGAGCACGGGACACGACGCGACGTTGCGCGGCTCGGGATACGCCGGGAAGTCACGAAGCGGCCGGTTGCAGCCCCGCGCGATCCGCACTTCGTCGGGGCATTCGTAGCACCGGAAGCCGTCGCGAGAGGTTAGCGCGGCCCATCGCTCGGCCCCTTCGACTTTCCCGCCGTATCCCCGATCGCCCACTGGACGGCGAACGGGATGAGAATCGATGACGGCCAGCGCCGAAGGTGCTCGAGCCGGTCGGCGGGGAGCTCCGGCCAGTCGCCCAGATCGGTAACGTCTCGGATCTCGTCGATGACCTCCGAGAGCGCGGTCGCGCATAGGTCGGTGACGCGCCGGAGGTCTTCAACCGTCGCGGCTTCTTCGAGGCTGGTGATGATGCCGAGGAGGTCGGCGGTCGTGACGGCGTCGAGCGGGAGCCCGACGGCGCGAAACGTCCCGTGTTCCTCGACGTCGATCTCGATCTCGGTTTGCTTGCGTAGAGTAAGCGGCATGGTCGATCCGGTGTTCGTTATCGGAAAAAGATTGTGTAGGCGTCGAAGCCGGTCGACGGTACGCCGCGCAAGACGCAGTCGTAAGTGCGCATACCGTTGTTTTCCCCGATGGTCGGGAAGTCGAGATAAGCGTCGGCCAGCGCGATCACGAGCTTGTCGGCGCCGCCCGTCTCCGCGGTCACGGTGAAGGCGTTCCCGTTGTTCGCTTCGGCGTCGCCGAAGACGGCGAGGCTCGCTTCGTCGAGCCCGTCGAACGTGATCGAGAGTTGCGCTTGCCCTTGGTGCGTCGCGAACGGGAGCGTGTAGCCCGTCGAGCTCGCGGTCATATCGGAGCGCTCCGAGACGAAGTGCGCCGGGTTGAACTCGACCGCGCGGAGCCCTTCGATCTCGGAGCTCCCGCCGATGCTCTCGGTCAAGTCGACCTCGTCGGCTCGGATGATCGGCTCGGTCGTGTAGGCCGGAGTCGTGAAGACGAGGGCGTCGCCGTTCACGTCGGTGTACGCGCTCTCCGCGACCACTGCCCGATAGATGCCCGAGACCGTGCCTTGCACCCGCCAAAGCATATCCTCGCCGGCGACGAGCGTAAACGTGCCGCGCCCGCCCTCGATCGTGTGGACGTCGCCGTTCTCCTCGGCCCACGTGACCGAGACGCCCGCGGTGACGTGCGACTTCGGGACCATCGTCAAAGCCGCGCCCGTCGTGATCGTGACCGGGCACGCCGCGAAGAAGCCGGCGAGCTCGTGATCGGTCGCGCTCGACGTGTCGCCCCATTCCGTCAAATAGCATTCGAAGGAGACCGAGCGAAAGCGAGCGCCGAGCACGGGCGGAGCGCCACCGGGCAACGCCTGAATCATATCCTCGCGCGTCACTTTCGGCGTTCCGCCGACCTCGAAGGAGGGTTGCGAGATAAGCCGGATCGCCGACGTCACGCCGCCGTCTGGCGCGGCATAGGTGCCGGGCGTCGATTCGGCGACGAGGTAGAAGAGCGATTGTCGGGCGTCAGTTGCAAAGCCGCGGCGTGCCATTGGTTATCCTCGGATGGATTGGTATTGCATGACCTCGAGCACGACGTCGGTCACGCGAAGCGCGCTCGTCTGCTCTTCGATGTCGTCGAAGTTTAGGGGAAGGTTTACCGCTTCCTCGACGACGTAGGCCGTGTGAAGCGGGATCGGTATCGTAGCCGCTCGGGCGTCGGCTTCGAGGTGCGTCGTTAGGCACTGCCCGACGGCGGTCGCGTAGTCTTGCGCGCTCTCGAGGATGACGTCGAGCCGGTCGCTTGCGACGTCTTGCTCGCTCGTGATGATCGAGATCGCGTAGCGCGTCGTGGTCAAATACTCGCCGGCCATCACCTGAGTGCCGAAGTCGGTCGATTCCCAGCCGACGAGAATCGCGGGCGTCCGGTAGGCTTCGGGCGGGATGACCGAATCGACGAGCCGGCCGACGGCGTAGGAGCTCGCCGCGGGCGTCGAGAGCGTGAGCCCGTGAGCGGTCGCGAGAGGGCCGAGGAAGTCGTCGAGGTGGTCTTGCAACGTCTCGATGATCTGCCGGGCCGTCGCGACTTGGTTTGCGCTTGCTGCGGTCATATCTCGGTTTGCACCCATTCGGCCGACTGCCGGGCGCCGCCCGTTTTCTCGACGGCGGTCCGGTTAAGTTGATCGGCGAGGCCCTTTTGATGCGCGACCGCGTACCGCGCGACGACGCGTTGAAGGTCTTTCAGCGAGTCGCCCTTGATCTTCAAGAGCGGCCGAGCCGGGTGTCGACCTCCGCCGAGACGTCGCGGGATGCGTCGACGCTTGCCGAGCCGCTTCGCGTAGTCGAGTTCGGTGCCGACGATTAGGTGCCGCGCGTGCGGCTGATAGATGCGAAACGGCGACCACTGCGCGAGCGACGGGTAGAGCAGTTCACGCCCGCGAATCCACCGCAAGAGCTCGCGCTCGGGGTGAAACTTCTTTCCGTGTCGGGCGTAGATCGACCGCTTGATCGCGACGTATACGCGTTCGCCGCCGCGCTTGCGGCGCGTCTGGTAGGGCTTCCACCGGGCGCCCGTGTGACGGCCCTTCGTCCGGTACATCTTCTCGCGCGAGATCTCCCACCGCGGTTCATACCGCTTCCAGAGACCCGGCCCGCCGTCCATTGTCGGCGAGCGCACGTCGTCGATCGCGACGGCCATCTTGTCGATCACGGTGCCGATCCGAACGATGGACGGCCCGCCGAAGAAGCTAAGCATCTACAAGCCCTCGTCGTCGAAGTAGCGGCCGGCGTCCGACATCGCGTCGCTGTCGGCCGTGCTCCGAGTGTAGGTCGACCCGGTCGAGAAGCGGCCCATCGCGCCCTGCGAACTCGGCGTCGAGTCGGCGAGCGCGGCGAGGTCTTCGACGAGGTCGGCTTTGTAGCGCAAGGCGTCGTCGCGATAGGTCGTGACTTGATCATTCGCGCCGAAGCGCGAGAGCCCGAGCGAATAGGCCGACCACGCCCGCACGTACTCCGAACCGATGAGGTAGGCCGTCGAGGTCTCCGACGCCGACGCCGGCGCCCATCCGGCGATCCGTCGCTGAATGATGCGGGTCGCCTCGGCGGCCGCGCGGTCGATCATATCCTCGAGCTCGGCAACGGTCGGAGACGTGCCCGACGCGCTAACTTGCACGCGGTGATAGCACGCCGCGACGGTCGCGGTCGTGATGCCGTATCGGGCGTCTGCTGCCACGTTAGAGCGTCCCGGTTACGACGCGAAAATTCACCGTCACGGTTTCCGAGTCTGCGCCGCCGTTGTAGACGTAGGGCAGATCATCACGGCGGAAAATGCAACGGTCATATCTCGGATTAATGGCGGCGCTCATCCCCGAGCCGTTGTAAGAGCTGAGTTCCACCCCGTTTGTCGCGGACACGCTCGGGCCGCCGACGAGCATAGAACCTCGGCCGGATGTCGTAACACTTAGCATCTGAAAGTACGTCTGACCTGCCTCGCTCGCTGGCGGCTGGATCTGCGCGCTCTCTCCTGCCGGGATCGTGATCGTCGCTGCGTCGGTTTCTCTGATTGTGTATGCCACTACATATCCTCGAGATAGTCGGCGAAGTCGGAAGCGGTCGATTGACGGAAGCGGAGCCCGGTCGCGTCGAGGTAGGCGGCCGCGCCGCCCTCGCTCGACTTGATCCGGCGCCAGAGCTCCGCGCGTGTCGGCGCATTGCCGAAGCGACCGCCCTCGACCTCGACCTCGACCTCGTCGGTCGGGGCGGGATCGGAGGCGGCCGGCTCGTCGATGCGCCGAAGCACACCCCGCACGATCGCGGGGTGCGTCTCGGGTAGCGGCTCGCGTACCGTCACCGACTGCCCCGGCCAGAGGCACACCGATCCGACCCACACCGTCGCACGACGGGCGGGAAGGAATCGGGAGGTGTTGCGGTACGTCGCGCCGGTCATGCTAGCTCGTCACGTCCTTGATCAAGTAGCCCGCGCCGGAGTTCTCGACTTGGGCCTTGTACATGACATCGGCGATGACCTTCACGCCCATCGGGTCCTCGATGCGCTCCTCGCGGATTCCCGCAAGCGTCGCGCCCTCGCCCGTCGTGTCCGTGCCCTGCTCGACGAAGGTCGCCGCGAAGGTCGGGGCGGCCGTGTTCGAGTCGAGGAACGCCAAGCTGATGTGATCGCCCATGAAGCGGCCCGTCGTCCCGTCTGCCGCCTTGAAGGTCGCCGGCACGACGACGAGCTCGACGGAGAACATCTGAGCGAAGAACGCGCCGAGAGCGTCGGCCGTCGCGAGCGTGTTGTCGGCGCCGCCCTGATTCGGGCGATTCCGTACCGAGTCGTTCTGACGAAGCAAGTTCGCGACGATCGGGTTCACGAAGGCGTGGCTCGGGTAGCGGCCTTCGCTATCGTAGATCTCTTGGCAGCCGACGAGGATCTCGTCGATGATCGCGTTCGAGGTCGTGTTCAAGTCGGGGCCGTCGACGACGTGCGACCCGGCACCCGAGCCCGAGCCGTCGCCGTAGGAGGCGGGCGTCGAGTAGATATCGTTAAACACCTTGTAGGCGTGCACGCCGAGGATCTTGTGCGCGAGGGCGTCAAGGGCGGGCTGCCGGAGGTCGAAGCCCGAGCCGGCCGAGTACTGCCGGACATCGCGATCGTTGATGAAGACGTTGCGAGCGAAGCGCTCGAGGGCGACGGTCTTCGTCTCGAACGAGACGCCGGTCGGCATCGACGTATCGTTGAGGCCGAGCGCGGAGAGCTGGCCGGCCGCGAAGGCGTCGTCGGTCTGGTCGAGCGAGAGACGCGGGCGCGACGAGAGCGCGAGGTACTGGCCGGTGTAGCCGTCGATCGCCTTGGCGGGCGCGGCGGTCAGCGACTTGTAATCGGATGCGGCCTGCACCGACTGATAGAACAGCCCGGTCAGGATGGGGTCGAGGCTCTGGGAGCCCGTGATGATGTTGCTCATGATTCAGGCTCCTTAAGGCGTGTGATCGAGGCCGTCGAAGTACGGCGCGACAAAGCACGGGACGAGATCGCCGTCGGCCTCTGCGTCTGCGAGGATGTGCCCGACGATGTAGCGCTGCGTGCTGGTGTTATCGCCTGCGGCTCCTACCTTGCCAGCGGACGAAACCACGACGGCCCCGCGCTTGTTGTCCACGGTGAGCGTTGCCGCGACCATCACGAGGCAGTAACCGCGCACGACGGTAACGACCTCACCGCTTGCGGCGTCCTCAAGGGCCACGCCGATCGGGAGCTGGTCGCGCGGGTCCGTGCTCGGAGTCACGCTGCCGTTGTCGGCAAACATTAGAACCTGCCCGCGGGTGATCGCGGCGGCTGCGGAGAAGGTGCCGACGAGGTAGCCATCGCCGGACGGTCGGATATTGCCAGCCATAGTTATTCCTCGGCTAGTGGGTGGAGACGGCCCGAAGGGCGTCGGAGTAGGAAACGGTCGGGTGCTCGACGCGGTAGGCGAGCGCGGCGCTGTGGAGCGCGGAGCGGTCGCCGTCGAGCGAGAGCGTGGTCGCGTTCGGCGTGGTCGCGAGCGACCGAGCCACGGGCGAAGCGTTGCGCTGCGGCTTCGTCGGGAGCGCCGAAAGGGCGAGCTCGAAGGCGGCCGGCGTCGTGACCGAAAGCTCGACGAGGTCGTCGATCTTCGACTCGGGCACCGAGAGGAAGGCGATGCGCTCGCGAGCGGTCGCGCGGGTCGCCTCGTCGCGAAGGTCGCCGGCGACGCGCTCGGCGTTCTCGGCGCGTTGGTTCGCGGCGCCGAGCGACGTCTCGAGAGCGGAGACGCGAGAGGCGATCGACATCGCGCCCTCTTTCTCTTCGTCGCCCATCTTCTCGTCTTCGCCCATCGCGCCGGCCTTCTCCATCGCGGCGATTCGCGCCTCGAGGGAGTCGATCCGCTGCATCATGGCTTCGGCGGTCGCCGTGTCGGGAGCCGCCATCTTCTCGTCTTTCTTCGGGTTATCCATTGCGTTCGCTGTGTAGGAGAGTGAAGCCCCGCGAAGGGCGCTTGTGGGCGGCTGCCCGAATTGCTGAACTGGAATCGAGGTAAAGGAGGTCTCCGGCGTGACGAAGGGGAGCTCGGTCCCGTCGTTCGCCGTGTACGCCGCGACGATTCTCGGGCTCATGTAGAGCGCGCGGCCCTCGTCATAGGCGGCCCGAACTTCGGGCTGGAGGTCGAGCCCGTAGTAGATCGCCTCCGGGTGCTCTTGCTCGATGCCGAGCAGATCGCGCGCTTCCTCGCGAGAGAGCACGCGCATGCGCTCGACGGTGCCGAGCACGGTCGGGCCGACCTCGTGATTTGGGAGCACGGCGGGAGAGTAGCGCGAGAGGTACGCGCGAAGGCTCGACACGACCGTCGCCCACGGGATGCGGCGGCGCTTCGGATCGTAGTCGTCGGCGTCGAGATCCCACCGCTGGCCGTCGGGCGTGACGATCACGCCGCGCCCGAGCTGCCACGCCCACGCGAGATCGGAGCCGTTGATGCTAAGAAGAGCGGCGGTCAATCGTACCCCCATAGGTAGAGGAACTTACACCGGCAAAGCGAGCGGCCGCCCGTCTTCGCCGTCGACGAGCAGAGCGGGTCGGGGAGTTGCCGATACGCTTTGAATTCGTTCATCTCGTCGGGAAAGAGGAAGACCCGGCCGTCTTCGGCCCGGCAGTTAGCACAGACCTTGTTGTCTTTCGCGCTCGTGCGAACGGCCGCGACGATGACCATCCCCGGCCGCGGCGGTCGGAGCTCGCCGCCCTGCGCCTCGATTGCGTTCGCCGCGGGCTTCGCGTCGATCGTGTAGGCTTTCCCGCGCTTCGCGCTCGGCGAGGCGCGGAAGCCGCGAGCGCTGCCGGTCGTCACTTGGAAGCGCTCGAGCCGGCCGCGAATGTCGCCGACCATCTTCCGCGCCGCCGCTTCGGCCGCTTGCCGAATGCGAGCCGCCGAGAAGCCGACGCGAGGCGCGTCGACGTCTTCGGCCTCGATGTCGATGCCCGGCCCGCGAACCTGCGTGTCGGCTTGGTTGTCGCTCTCGACTTTGCGGGCGGTCGACGCCGCGCGCTCGACGTCGAGATAGAAGGCTTCGATCGCGTCGGCGACCGTCTGGCGCGCCTCGACTTCGACCTCGTCGAGCTTCGTCGTCGAGACCTCCGCCGCCTCTTCGAGTTCGTCGGTCACTTGACCGATGACCTCGTCGAGCACTTCGTCGAACTGGCGGTCGATTGCCGCCCGGCGTTCGATCTCGGTCTCGAGGGTCGAGTAGCTTTCGGGGTAGACCGTGACGCCGCGGATCGTGACCTCGAGGCCGTCGCGGTAGTGCGGCGAGCTCCCGGTCGCGGTCTGGATCACGCCGCCCGGAGGCTCGACCGCGAGCTCGTCGGAGACGTCGCACGAGCCGCACCCGCACGAGGCGAGAGCCGCTTCGGCGTCGCGGTCGAGGCGGTCGGCTTGCGACTGATACCACGTGAGCCCGGCACGCCCGCCCCATAGTTGAGCAGACGCCCACGCGGCCGAGCCCGGTTCGGCGTCGAGAAAGCGCGCGTTTCGACTCCAGAAGCGGGCGCCTTTGCGGATCTGCTCTTCGCCGATCTCGTCACCCTTCGCCAGCCGTCGCGCGGCGGCGATGGTCGAGGGCTCGATGCCGTCGCCCGTCTCGCCTGCTCGGTGTCGCTCGATGCCGTTTCGCGCGGCGTCTCTCACGCCGTGCGGCGGCCGGGCCGAGGTGTCGAGAACGTCGAAGCGGTCGAAGGCGGCCGCGTCTTCGGGCGGGTCTCCGGCCATCGCGCGCAGCGCCGCCATTCGGAGACGGCGCGACGAGCGCTTGCGGTTCCGGCCCTCGAGCACGGGGAGCTCGGCGGTCACGTAGACGAGCCGCGAGGCGTAGCCGGCCGACGCCGCCCGCTCGGCGTACTCGTCGCGCATCTTCGCGGAGAGCAGCGGAGCGACCACGGCGATCGACGGGATGCCGCGGGCGACCGCGTCGTCGAGGTCTTGAAGCGCGAGCGCGTGCGCTTGCCGGCTTGCGCTCGAGGAGTAGTATCCGCCGAGCTCGTCGAGGAGGTCGTCGACGTCGATGATCGCGCCGTGCTCGCCTCGCTTCGCGGTCTCCGACTTACCGGCGCACGGCGGCCCGGCGTAGACGGTGAGCACGCGAGCGAGCCCGAGGCGCGCTTTGTGGTCTTCGGGGAGGAGGTCGCCGTCGGCTTTGCGGTAGGCGTCCTTCACTTTGCCGCCGCGCAGCATCGTGAGAAAGCGCTTCGTCCTAGCAAGCGCCCATTGTGCGCGGGTCATGCCGGGACGGTGCGAGCCGGAGAAGGCTCCGGCGCCGCGGCGATAGACCGCTTTCAGTTGCCCGAGGTCGGGCTTCGGCGCGTCGGGGTAGCGCTCGCGGTAGTCGGCGATCTGGTTTCGGATCGCTTCCTCCTGCTCGTCGCTTATCTCGATTCCGCCGCGGCTCGAGCCCGCCGAGCCCTTCGGGTTGCGCTCGCTGCCCTCGCGGCGCTCGTCGGGCTTCGCGGGCGTCTGCGCGGCGCTCTTCGGGCCGGGTCGCTTCGCGAGCATCGAGAGCGGCGTCGGGGCGGCGTCTTCGGTCTCGGCGAGTTGAATGTCGAGCTCTTCGCGCAAGCGACGCTCGTCTTCGAGCGTCCATTGCATAAGCCCGCCCGTGACCGCCTTCGCGAGCAGTTCGACGCGAGCGCCGCGGTCGACCTCTTGCAGGCCGACCGGCACGGCTTCGCGAATGCGGCCGCCGTAGCCCTCGGCGTTCGCGACCCATCGTCCCATCCGCTCGTAGACGCGGGCGACGAAGGGCGCGATCCGGTTGGCGTTAACGCGCGCCGACTTGGCTTCCATGGCGTCCGCAACGGCGCGGCTTCCCGTTTGGGATACGCCTAGGACGTCCATTTGCGAAGCCCACATTTGAAGCGCTTGCGCGTCGATCTCGCGGATCTGCTCGATGAGGTTCGGAGGCGACCCGCTCGGGAACTCGACCGCGAACTCGGCGCCGTGCGGCACGACGACCCACGGCTCGCCATCGCCGAAGCGTTCGAGCTGCGATTCGAGCGCGGCCCGGTTTTCGTTGCCGCTCCCCATGCCTTCGCGGGCGACCACGATCCCGGCCGATCGTTGGTTGATCTGGTACTGCTGGCGCCGCACGCTCGCGAGGAGGTGGTAGAGCGGCACGAGCGCGCGGAGCTCGCCGTCGCCGTAATACTGGCCGGGTATCGCGCGGTGAGTGAAGAGAAGGAAGCGACCGCGCTCGAGGTAGTTGTTCCGGCGCGCGAGGCCGTTGCTCGTGTAATAGCGGAGCCCGGCGTAGTCGTTCGCTTCGAGGTCGGGCTCCCATCGGTTCACGCTCGACTGCGCGACCGGCTCGACGACGAGCACGTCGCCCGCCTCGAGAGCTCCGCGCGTCTCGCCCTCTTCGCGCCCTTGCCAGTAGGGCACGAGCACGGCGAAGCCGAAGGCGTGAGCGGCGAACGCTTGCGCCAGAATCTCGCCGAAGCCGGAGCGCACGCCGTCGGCCATCGCGATTCCGCACCGGCGACCGAGTAGCAGGTCGGCTAGGGCGTCATTGAAGCGCGCCTCGTCGGCCGTCTCGTCTTCGAGCGGCGGCGCCTCGACCGTCACCGAAGACACGGCGTCGAGGGTCTGACCGTAGGCCGTTCGGAGCGCCGGCCACGTCTGCGTCATCTCGAGGTACAAGCCCGGGAGGCCCGAATATCCGAGCTTTTTCGCCAGACTGAGCGCGCGCTTCGGCTCTACATCGGGGTAGCCCGATGACCACTGCGGCACGGATGGGACGAGCAGATTCGACAAGGGCGAGCTCCGGCTAGTCTTGCGCCCATACCAGATCACGCCCGTCGACGTGGTCGGGAGAACCGCGCGAGGCGAGAGCGGGAGGGGAACCGACGCCCCGCGCGGCCGGTCGACCATGACCTCGGGCGACGGTACGGGAGCCGGGCG
>Ga0208434_1000469_pt1 | contig 19381 bp, 14 predicted proteins | sample 13_taG_FD_184086 | JGI IMG/M metagenome (GOLD analysis project Ga0208434, IMG submission 184086) | Marine viral communities from the Subarctic Pacific Ocean - 13_ETSP_OMZ_AT15268 metaG (SPAdes) (version 2) | ecosystem: Environmental > Aquatic > Marine > Oceanic | place: Pacific Ocean | collected... | reverse complement strand
ATAAGGTATTCCGATTGGATACGGACTAGGTTAAGGAAGGATGTTGGAGTAGACACTACGAACAAGTGCCACAAGGGTGATGACATACCATGGGAAGAGTTGGGTGGTCTACTTAAAACTCATCCCCTATTCGTCGATGGTCAGTTCACGAAAAGAAGATTCACCAAGGTTGGTGAATTCATGTACATGCAAACTCAATACCAAATGCCCAACAAGGAGAGCCCGATATTCAATCGAATCGACTCATTCAAGCATAGAGTAACACGAAATTATGTGTATATGTTAAACAAGTGTGAACTATTCGTTCCAGCTGACCCTTCTATGCCCTTCAAGCAGGGGTACTTCGGCGAGGAAGATGGATTAACATAATGGAAAATAGATACTGGGATACAGAACACTTCATTAAGGAAGAAGGTTGTATGGAGTCATGCAGTATCAATGAGGGCGTATGCCCACACGGAATGGACTGTGACTTAGAATCTGAGCAAGAGCTAGATTGTATGACCATAGCTAAGGCTCATAAAGAGCAACAAATAATAGATAGAATAGATAAAATAGAAAAAGGAGACAATAAATATGTCCACAATAATAAATAGCACAGTATGCACACGCGTACGACAAGTAATAGAAGATGCCCTAAAGCAACCGCTTGCTGAGATGGGATTAAAAGTAGATATGAGAAGATTCACCTATGAGGCTGAAGAAATTCGCATACCATCATTCAAAGTAGTAACCCTTGAGTCTGCATGCACTGAGGTTAAAGCCTTACGGCGCGAGCTAAGGGATAGAGCTAGTTACAACTGGATGACTGAGCTAGATGAAGATCGGGTTGTAACGATCAATGCTCGCAGTGGTCCTATTGAGGTGAAGCTGTGGGGTTTCAAGCCAAAGGCAAAGAATAAGTTCTTGGTCAAATCGCTTGCGAATCTGAAAGATGAAAACTCAACGCATTATGCACTACACCCAGATTACGTGGAAGAACGCTGGGCTAAGTAATGTTTAAGAAAATCAAAAGGTATCTCGTATCATCGGGCGGTCATTGCTTATGCAATGATCGTACCGGTGGTACAGCCACCTTCCGTAAACAAGATGCGGAAGACATAGTTAAACAATGTGAAATGAAAGGTATAAACGCTCAAACAATTGAGATAAGAATAAGACAATGGCACTATATGATCTGGAGATAACGAGCTCAGGTAGACTGAGAACGTTCCCGCAAACCGCGCCTTCTGACATCCAAATGGATTTGGAAATAGTCGGAGGCAAAACACCAATCAGTCTAGTAGTATCACTAAGTGATTACAAAAGACTAACTAAACTATTCAACCACAAGAAGTGCTTGATGTCAGAGGAGGCAAGAGAGGCTATTGAGTTAGCCCTTGAAGCAGGTAAGAAGGTCGCTAGACCAATTACCAAACCTACTGACTTCGAGCTAATGGCTTATGTGGAGGAGGTAAGAACCCTAAGGTGCATCAAGGATGTTGATATACCCGAAGAGGAAGAACTACCAACTGAGGAGCAGGGTAAACCAATACCTAGGCAAAAATTCGCAGGACTAAAGCTAACCGCAGGCAAAGAGTATGAGTTCAACTCAAAGAAGATTGGATACATTGAACCATTCACTAAGCCTAAGTTCACGATGGATGAGACTACAGGTGAGGTGAGTACAAGAATTCATCAGATGTCCTTTGAGGGTAGTGACTATGCTCTTGAGTTTACTGATGACCGAGAGTGGAAGATGAGATTCCGTGACCATGTCACCTTACAGAACGAGATAGATGAGGGCAAGATATGGGAGTACTTCGAAAAACCAGTCATACCTACTCAAGCTGATGACAACCCTGAGAAGTATGACATGGCAATAGATACACTCAAGTATATGGAGGAGGCAAGTAATCCGCCGTTTGGATTTTATCCAGGGCAAATGAATTATATTGCATCTGCATCTATAAGCGAGTCAGCTCTAATTGCGGCCGAGACAGGATGTGGTAAAACGCTGATCTCTATTGCTATGGTTATGCTCAAAGCTCCCGCTCGTGCTTTGATCTGCGCGCCGAAGGGTACTGTTCACTCAAAAGATAGCAAGGTTCATGCACAATGGGTTAAAGAGTTTGCTCGTTTCGCCCCTGAGATTCCAGTGCACAAGCTATTCTCAATGGGTGATTATGAAAATCTACTCAATGACAATGGTGGCGAACTACCCTATGGTGTGTTCCTTACCTATGACAATGCTATGTTCCGAACAGGTATGGAGCATGTGCCTGACTCATGGTCGATAAGTAAGACTATTGAGATTGGTGGTATAAAAAAGAAAGTATCCCCTGATCCAGAAAAGTTGTTTCGCCAAAATGTTAAGGACAAGGGATACAATGTACCCGCCCTGTTTGATGTCGCTGGTATAAGGGACAAGACAAACTACCACTTCGGTCTAGGTCAGGAAAGAACAATGGATGTTGAGGAGAAAGGTAGGAGAACAGGCAACAAAGTGTGTGTACGCTGTATAGCAAATCCATGCATGGCTACTGAGCTTGGGTTGGAAACTTGGGATATGGTAATCCTCGATGAGGCACATCATATATGCAACTTGGATTCACAGATGACCAAGAACTTCATTAGGTTGCAACCAAAGTATCGGTTTGCAGTAACTGCTACACCAATACCCAACATGATTAAGAATATATTCTCATTGATGGGTTGGTTGAGTGTGCCCTACTGGTACTATGGAGATAGATCCAATGCATCTTGGCCATTCAAACTTGATGAGCTAACAGGCAGATCAGGGTTTAGCTATGAGTTCATAACCAAGGAGGTCGATCACACACAAGCTAAGCTCAACTTCAAGGCGGGTAAAGGTCCTGCCGCAAAGAAAGATTCTCCTAAGATTAGTCAGCAAGCTAAGCTACTTAAGCTACTTAGACCCAAGGTAGCCTACATGCCCAAGCGACTAGCTAATCCAAATATGGCTAAGCTCAATGTAATCAAGATGCATGTGCCTATGTCTAGGGAGCAAAGGATGAACTACCATCACTACATGGATGCGTCTAATGTTAAGACTCAGAATAAGATGATGAGATATGGTATTCAGTTGGCTTACCTTCGTGGTATAACTGCAACTCCAAAGTCATGCGGTAAGTCTAGGAAGGAAGGTTCGTACAATATATATAGTGGTACAGACTACACTCCTAAGACACATGCTATCCTGTCTAATATATACAATATAATCTCCAGGGATGAACAGGTACTTGTGGCGGCAGCCCGTTCCGATCAACTCCATGAGATCAAGAGAAGGTTGGATGAGGCTAAGATTCCGGTCAGCTTGATCACGGGTAGCAACTCGGATAAAGCCAAGGATGCAGATGACTTCAAGCAAGGTAAGACCAAGGTCATGCTTATGGGCATTAAGTGTGCGGAGTCACTATCCTTCGAGCAATGCTCTAATATGATTATCGCTTCCCTTGAGTGGTCATATGGTGTCTTCGATCAGGCAGTGGGTAGATGCTATCGTATTAATTCACCCAAGGATGTGAATTGCTATGTGTACCTACATGAGAAGTCCCTTGAGGATATGATGTTCGATAAGCTATGCACTAAGCAAGATGCCGCAACCATTGCCCTGGTGGGCGAGAAGGTTGACAATGAGGTGATCACCATGGATGAGAAGTCTGTTCAGGTTAAGCACATCATGGAGTGGCAACAGCTAAAGGGTACGATTAATCTCAATGAGACTACCGAGGAGGAGCTACTTAAAAGCTGGAAACCTCTACTTGATAAGCTGATGACTATCACGGCAGGCGAAGAGGCAGGTATTACTAAGGAGGATAAAAATGCAGTCAAAGAATTGCTTGATGAAATGGAGGATCTATTAGGATGATTATTAAAAACGGAAAGCACGCGGAAAGGTTAATCTTCATGCTTGAAGGTATGCTTGATAATTACATCGACGATGGCATTAAGGATTGCCCCAACGCAGAAGACTGCCGAGGTGCGATTCAGCAACTGAGGTGTATACCTAAAAGTACCACGGCAGTAACTACCATCGTGCCATCTAGTATGGAGATGCACATGCTAGAGATCGCACAAGAACAAGTGGAGGAATACTACCTGAAGGAGGACGCATGAAGGTAAGATATATAGCGCACTGCATAGAGGCAGGTGAACGATTCTTTTTCACATTCATAAGCGAGGAGACTGATCCCGGTAAGCTCAAGCGTATAGGCATAGATGAAGCATCCGGATGGGGTGCTGAGTGTATAAGTGTAGAGAAAGATACTAACCAAGAAAACCTGGAGGCAGACGAATGAACTATGGAAAAACTGAAGCAGATAATACACGAAGCACGACTAAAGGAGACACTCCGCCAAGCAAACAGGGCGAGTAAGTTTATCAAAGCAAGAACTATGAAAAGGTATGAAATTATTCGCTGTGCGTGGAGGGCAAATCGAGACCTTGAATTAGGGGAGAGCCGAACTCCCCCAATCTGGGGGTTGTTTGATCATAAGTTAAACCTCTGGGCAATCAAGGATGTCCACAGAAGGTTGATCCAAGAGCGCATTAAGGATGAAGGCTTGGATATGAATGAAAAGATATAGAAAGGAATAAATCATGGTAGAATACTTCGTAGGATGTGAAGACCCGAAGCGGGCACATGAGTTAGACGCTACAATGATGAATGCGTATTCGTTACGCAATAGGAAGGAGCAGTTCAAGGTAAATAGATGGATGCTCGATAGTGGGGCGTTCTCACAGATCGGACTAGGCAAAGAAGCACCTGGGAAATTCGTGCAGACACCAGAAGAATATGTACGCCTTGCCGTACGCATGCAAGACTGGGGAGACCTAGCTTGTATTGTTACGCAAGATTATATGTGTGAGCCTGAAGTGCTAATCGAACAAAGAAAGAAAGGTCACTCAGCTACAATTAGAAAGCATCAGATGTGGACAGTGGAGCGTTTCTTTCAAATAAGGGAGGAGGCATATATGCAAGGACTCAAAGTTCCAGTCATGCCCGTACTGCAAGGTGATGATCCATATGACTACATATTTCACCTTGAATTATATGAGGCGTACAAGATGGAGATTGGTGAGTACTTCCCTTATGAGTGGATCGGAATCGGATCTACTTGTAAGAGAAACAATAATCCAGAAGCAGTAGCAGATATACTAAATGTACTTGATCAACACATGGGTCCACTATCTGACTACAAGGTACATGCATTCGGATTAAAGCAGACAGCCCTAGGATTCTCCGATGTTAGGGATATGTTATACTCAGCTGACTCAATGGCACCCGATTATGCACATAGAGTAAAATGCAGGGAGCTTGGAATACCAAGAACAAGAAGGTCACGCATGGATAATATGCTAAAGTTCCAAGAGAGAATTAAGAAGCAATCTGTGCAAACATCATTGACACTTAGTAACACATAATGATAAGTAACAATACAGAATGAAAATAATTAAAAGCGAGAAGACTGGGAATTACTCAGTAAAATATAGAACTGCGTCAGGTAAAACTGTAAGCAGGTCGCTAGATACGACAAGTCTGAAAGAGGCAAAGCTACTTGTTAAGGAGGCAAAGATTGAAGAGTTGGAGATGGCAGCCAAGATTAAGGCACTACAAAGAGATGCAGTCACTTCCATCATAGCAGATGGGAATGTATCATATCAAAATACAGTCAGAGATTGGTATGAATTCTCAAAGGTGAGGTCAAAGTCAAGTAATACTATATATACTCAGTCTTGCCTACTTGATAACTTCGCCAAGCAAACAAAGATAAATAAAATATCAGACCTTGAACCAAAGAGTATATCAAAGTGGGTTAATGAGCCGGGGGATTATAATGCAAACTCAAGGAATCAAAGGCTCTCTGCTATTAAGTCACTAGCAGGTTACGCAATGGCAAATGGTCTAATACTCAAAGACCCATGCTATGGTGTTAAGGTCGACTTATCCCTATTGGCTCATGAGAATAAGGAGGTTAAGCGAAGATCCCCATTCACAAAGGATGAGTATGAGTTAATGATCAAGTCAGAACCTCCATACTTCATGGAGCAAGCAATCATGCTTGGTTGGTGGACGGGTTTAAGGATTGTTGACATATCATTACTAGAATGGGCAAGCATTAGTGAGACACACATTACAGTATGGACCGTAAAACAAGATAAAAGAGTACAGCTTCCCTTATCAAATCCACTTATTGGTGGAGGAATACTTAAAGATTCCCTTGAGAAGGTAGAATTTAAAGACAAGAAGTACTGCTTTCCTGAATGGGCTGAATTAGCTCAAGATCCAAAGAGGAGATCGAGGTTTAGTGTTTACTTTAGTAGGTTCTTAGAGCGGACGGGGATAGAAGGTAAGACCTTCCATAGCTTTAGGCATTCCTTTGTGAGCAGGATCAAGGCTGATGATTATGATTCATCTCTGGAGAAAATTGCGAAATGGGTTGGTCACTCTCATGTAGAGACCACAAAGGGTTATCTTCACGAAACTTCCTAAATTGGGCAGATCCAAACAAGAAGTCTCCATCTAGGGACTTTAAACTCATCCCTCTCTTTTCAAAGAATAACTGATGTGCAATATCTACCTCACGCTTGAATTTTTCTGAAAAAATGGAGTATTCCTCCTGATCACTCATCAGACTGAAATTCAATAGTTCCATCTTCAATATCTTCAATTTCATAGTATTCATCAAAAGCATCCGTTAGTGCGTCTGCTATTTCGCTTGGCTTTAGGTCAGATTCTTTCTCCCACCTCGTTACAAAAGAATGGTATAAGGATTTTGCTTCTACTATACACTTTCTTTGAGGAGTTTCGTCTGTCATTTTCTACTCCTATTCTTACTCTTAGATACACACCGTAAGTTAGACCTACTATTGTTTCTTGGATTATTATCCTTGTGATGCACATCCTTACCATTGCACCCCTTTAGTTTTCTCCTAGCTTTATTTCGAGACGAGCGATTCTTGCGTTGCTCAGGCTTACCCTGGTATGCACGCTGTCTTATGCTACGCTTTTTTGCGTTAGGTTTCCTGTATCCCGGCTTTGGCATTTGTTAATCTTTCCAGAATAATCTCATCAATAATGTCTACTACTGGTATATCTAACTCGCTAGATTGAACCGTAAGGTATAACCCAACATCATGATTTATGATTATATGAGTGTGCATATTTGTAACATACTATTTCGTGTAACATCAATGCAAACTATTTTGCTCTGATTGCATCAATTATTGGATCGCAAATAGTAACACCGCCCTTGGTTGTTTTATTTGCACTAAATCTAAGCCATATCGCACCCGTTGGTTTTGGTGGACCTCCCCTTTCGATATGCCACCCGCCATACCCATCTCTATATTCTTCTTTATATGTAGGTACTTTTAGATGTAACTGTTCATCATGGTAAACCTTGCCATGATTACTGAGCCTTAATCTCGGTATGGGAAACTGCCATTCATTATGCGTATGACCAGTTGCAACTATGTGAGCGTCGGGAAGATAAACGGCTTGCCTATTAGTCTGAATTACACCTTTTGTCACGGGAGCATCACCACCATATCCGTGATGATACCATAAGTTTATCGTCATGCACTGCCCAAAAAGTAACATTTGAAACTTAATCCAACCACTAAATCCACCAACTTTAATTTTCGAGCCTGTTCTATCGTTAAGCATAGTAACAAGTCTCTCGGTTAAGTTTGTCTCATGCCTTTTGGATATATTTGTCTCATGATTCCCTGGTGCCATGACTGCAAATAAATCTGCATATGGTGCGTAAAAATCAGCAGCAGTTGTCACTAGAGCATCTAAGTAATCACCTTTTTTATGCTCAGGCTTCAAGTCTCCCTTGTATGATCGAGGGTCGTACTTCCCTTGCATAGCACAAAACAAGTCTCCGCCGTCTATTATAATAGCATTTCTTTCCCGAGCTTGCTCGAGGTGTCTTTTCTCCATCAAGTTATTAGACTTAGGGTTGTCGTGATGCCTATCGAAACTTAATAAAACCCAAAAAGAATCCTTCTCTTGTGTTGATTTTAGCTGATGCTTTACAAAGTGAACATTTCTACTCTTCTCGATTACTTGAGTAGTTCCGGGAGGTATTTTTTTTACTGGCATTATTGTATTAGTAGAGATGCGGCCAATGCCCTATTTACATCTATGGTTCGCTTTATTGACTTCGGTCTTCTGCTTCCGCCCATAAGTCTTAAATAGTGTTCATGTGCAGATACAGCCTGCATGACTCTCATTCGATCTTCATCATCAAGTACGCTCATAACCCTGTTCCATTCAGCATCTGTCATTTTGGTTTTGGTTATACCATGTCGTAAACTTCTTGTCTTATAACTATCTATAACGGCACGCTCTGGATCTTCCCGCCCATCCTCTCTTGCAGCCTCTAGTGCTTGTTGGTATTGGAGGAGGAACTCTTGACTATCACCCGCATACGCTGCGCGAGCCATCTGCCTAGTATTAACACTTACTCCCGTGGGTCTTCCTCCACCCTTAAATGGAGGCCTTAGCTCTAACCCCATCATAAAAGCAGACTTTTTAATAGTATTTTTTAACCCAATGTAGTCAGCTACCCTACGCTCTTCATTGTCTATATCAAATTGCGCTGTAGCTAGATCCATCATTTGAATCACTGAGTTGCCACCTACCCCGTACGCAATTGGTCTACCCACTGTTTCCCAATCCCATTCACCCTGGTGAATCCATGTTCCCATAGCATCGTAGATATTTTTAAACATGGAGAACATGAATATTCTACTATCTAGGCTTAACTCCCTTGACGCACCGTATGGATCACCCTTTGAGAATATACCATTTAGCAATTCAGTACCCATACCAAATGGGACACCAGCTTTAGCAATTCGGGAAGTAACAGAATATATAGTAAAGTTAGGATCAGTTGCGGCAATTGGAATTCCTACGATAGGAAGCGCAGCCCAAGGAGTTATTGGAGGTAGGTTGTTTGGCTTCTCGAGCATCTCCTCATCATACCAATCAATCATCATACCGAATGATAATGACATCGGCATATAGACAGCAGTAAGCAAACCAATATACTTCATCAGTGCAATGTAAGTAGTGGTTGGGTCATCTCCGTCTCTAATAACCGCGGTCAAATCCCTACCCATTTTACCTAGAGGCCAACCTAAGAATGTATTAAAGTATCTAAGGTACTCACTTGAGTATAGCCATGCCGGTTTTGCATTAAATCCATCACCAGAGATTTGATCCATAGCGATAGTGTTAATTAAAAGTGCGGCATTTCTTTCTATTGGAAACGCATTCTTGTCGATCTTCTTTCGGTCTATAAAGTCAAACGCCATCCTAGTAACGGAAGGCAATCCATGAGAAATGAGTAGTTCGTTCATTCTCCTATAACCATCAGCTTCCCCTATGAATGTTTCGCCTAGCTTATCCCCCATACCTAGGTCTTGAGCTGAAAGTTCACCATTATATTCAGTGATCCCCCTACGCTGAATCTCTTCTGATGCTTGAAGGATTAAGTCATTGTATGCATGTATCGCTCCCACACCTATGGAATGATTTACTACATTATTGGTATAAGGAAAGATACCCTTGAGCACAGTAAGCCAATCAAATGGAGCGCGTGTACCATCCACATTCTTCCTTTTATTAAACATCATCGCACGCTTAGCCATGCGAAGATACTTCCTAGGTTCATGACCACTTAGCTCGCCACCCGATCCTAGTTGCGCCCCAACATAGGTCTTAAAATCTAAGTCCATCTCATCTAGCCGGAAGTGTGTATTATTTAAGTACTGAGCATAGCGACCTGTCTTATCTAACTCTACGCCCATACTCTCAACCATTCCGCCAAATGTTTGATTTACAAAATTACCAAGTGCCGCAGCTGTACCCTTACCTGCCATCTTGTTGAGTCCGCGGAATGCCATAGGGAATTCAAACAATCCAAGGTTCTGCCAGAATGATGACTTCGGGTTATTCAATACTGACAACGCTTGAACACCTAGTAGTTCAAGTAGTAGGTTGGCATCTTTATATGGTCCTGCCGCATTATCCTTACCATAGTAACGGGCAAGATGTTCCATCGCCCTATTCATTTCACCTAAAGCAACCGACTTACTGTATAATTCATTCCATGTTTTTTCTGGATTACTATCTCCGTCTTTCCTTAATAGCCTGTAGGCTTCCTTCTTATCTGCCCTCGAATAGTGCTTCCATGGTGTCTCATGCTTTCCGTTTGTAGCTTTAGCCATGAGTACATTAAACTCACTCCTTGCTCGCTCAAATGTTGCACGACCCCCTTTAAATGCTCGTTGTGCCTTATCTCCCTGCCTGCCAAATGTCTTCGTTGCTACTTGTAATGCTAGTCGGATACTAGAAGTTACCTCATCATACATGGTATAATAAAAGAACTCTTTGGGTAACCTACTCTCCATCATCCTTGAGTCTAAACTCTGAGGGGTATTTCTCATTAGATGGGAGTCATGCAATCCCTGCTCCACTTTATCTTGTTCTAGCTGATCTGCTACTTTCTTTAGCTCTCTATATTTATTATCTACCTGCCTAAGAAAGTAATATTTCCAGATAAGCCTAGCTTCAAGGGTGGTATCAATTGATACTCTATCGAAGATAATATCAGTCATCTTCTGCACATCACCACCACTTGCTCTAAATGATTCACGAATAAAAGTGTTACCTAGATATGCATTATGACCATCGACATCCGATGGACCACGGAATGTAGATTGCCTAACATCAGAATGTAGAAATGGTTTTAGGAACTTCTCAACCACCTCCTCAGTGAACATCCTATTGTATATCTTGGACATTGTATCCAAATCCTTTGCCGACTGCGCTTCAGCAATTAACTCATTACCCGCTTCTCCCCGCCAGCCCAGCCTCTGCATCATCGCATTAGTGTCAATGACCATTCCGTTATTAATTGACCTGGGCATAGTGGCATAACCTATATCCATCGGATCGCGATAGAAGTCTACAAGCTCGCCGTCTATATAAGATTGAACTTTAAATTCGTCATCCTTAATTCTATTGCCAAGCTGTAGGTTTACGCTCTTTTCAAAGTCTCTAGCAGATAATGTCTTTGCCACTAGATCCTTGGTTAACCTTCGGGCATTGTCATTAAGGAGGGTACGATCAGGTATATTAGCACCTTTCCTTAAATACTTCCAAAGCTCTGCAAATGCCTGTTCCTCGTTACCCGCAAACTCAGGATGATTATCAAACCACCACCAAATATCTTGGTATATGCCTGAGTAAAACTCACGACCGCCTAATTTTAATGCACCCATTAATCTTTGTGCAGATGCATTGAACTGCAAGGATAGTGCTTGTGATTTGGATGAGTAGTCCCTGAATAAAGCAACAGTCTGAGATGACATCTGCGAGAGCTTCATTCCGTCATACCCCATCTTAGCAAATCTCTCGGTTAATCCCTGTAGTCCACTTATCCAACTAGCACGCTGTACATGGAAATACTCTTCACCTATTGGTTCTGCCATAGCAAGTAGTGCTTGCTCACGCATCAGGTCAAACCAAGGTTCTTCACCAAATTCCTTTTTGCTTTCTGGATCATTTATAAAGCGTAGGGTTTCTCGATTAACCTTAACGAATTGGGCACGATCCACTAGCTTACCATTCCTTATTTGTACCTTAAAGTTCTCCCCTCTTTTCCATTGTGCGTTCTTATCATCCCATTCCATTGTAAGAATAGATGCACCATCATGAATAGATACTGGTTGTAATTCACCAAGGGAGGCACGAAGGACATCACTTCTTGCTTTGATTCCTAAATCAATTTTTGAATATATCTCCTGTTCCTTTTTTATATCCTCAAGGTTTTCTCTTTCAATTAGTTCAGCCTCTTTGAGATCTGCAAAATGCCTAAATGGAGTACCTTTCACTCCTGGTTGTATTACAATATTACCTAGTGTTTTTAAGTCGGGAGCCGATGCGATTTGCCTACCTACCTTGAGCATTGCTTTTTGGTCTCCACCTATCTTTCCTTTGCTCAATCTATATAGTGCCATCTGCCCCTTGCTCTCCCTGATCGCACGCATAATCGCCATGCGCTTAACTGCATGGGTTTTATTGTCACCACTAAGGGATGGAATACCAAGACCCTTTATTTGATCCATTAATTCAACCTTATTTAAGGTCTCTGCTTCACCGGGTACTTCTATCAGTAACTCCATTACCTGTTCAATGTCTGCCTTGGATAGCTCCTGTGCTGCCCTTATGTCAGCTTGCGTAAGGCTTGCATTGGGTAGGCTTGTTACATACTCGACTAAGGTATCGAACTTAACTTGATTTGCTTTAGTTAATATACTCTCTATCTGCTTTTCGATTGGAGGGAAGCGTCCTTTTTCTAAATCCTCATAGGTACGCATACTTGCTATGATTGCCTTCTCGGACATCTCTTCTGCTAGAATTCTATTCTGTAATTCCTTCCTAGCTTTCGTCCTTACACTTTCTAAATTTGCTACCCCTTTTCTTCTACCCCAATTAAATGCTATTCTATTTAGACCAGCATTATCTAGTCGGACATCCTCTATGGAGTCCATGAATGGAGACAGGTCTTTCTCTAGTCTCTTCTTAATCGTTGAAATATTTGTCGAACTAGGTGATCCAAATTGATCTAAGAATGTTTCAAGATCCATGCCCAACTCTTCGCCACCAATCTGCTGATATACCTTAACTAGCTCGGTGACCATCTCATTGAATCCCGCGGCATTTGATTCCATCATTACCCGCATATTCTCATCGGGGTTGGCAGTTATACTCTCATCGAATTCTCCTTCATCTAGTGCAGACCCTTGATTTCTACCACCAGTTACGCGGGACTTTGTGTCGACTATTTCCTGTCGAACTATTTCCAACTGCAATTCTACCTGAGCTGGGGATAACCCCTTGTAACCACTTTCCCTTTTGCTCTGTATTTCATTTAGTACCTCCATGAGGCGTCCAATCTGAGGCTTCAATCCTTGCTCAATAATAGGATCAAAAGGCATAACTTTTCCATCTAGGGATCGTGTATTTCTTGGCCCCAAGTCTCTTACAATAATATCACCCCTCTGATAACCGCCAAATTCAATATTTTGGGCAATTTCCCCAGGCGACTTACTTAATCTAAAGCCACGCGACAACATGGCATCATTCACCATTTGAGGTGATGGCCTTTTATCTCCGAAGGTTGGTTGGCTCACTACGATATTAAACCCGTTGCTATAACCGAGCCTACCTTCATTTACGGGAATTAATCCTTCAAACTTGTATGCCACCTCAGGGAAGAGGTAGTTATGTAAGAGTAGTCTCTCTAAGTATATATCAAAATCTACACGAGATGTAGCTGGATATTCTTTAAAGAACTTCTGCTCATCTTCGCTGAAATATACTTTATGTTCTCCGCTGAGAACTTGACCCCAATCTAGCTCCGCATCGAACGCACTTCGGCTAACATTTCGTCCACTCTCTTCAGCATATTGTCTAAGGCGATCACGTCTTTCCTCGTCGCTTGCAAGGGTTGTGGTCTTTTGTAGTCCCATGCTTCCATCGCGTAAGCCTTGGCCTGTTCTTGAGACATTGATGGCGCGGATAATTTCTTGCTGTTCTTGTGTGCTTCCTCGTGAGATTTCGTCAAGTATTTCATCGTAATATAATATTTTATTTTTGTCGTATCCCTTGCCTAAATGTTTCCGCTCTTCTGAAGATAAACTGTCTTGATACTCTGAGTCAAGTGCGGAGCCTTGATTTCCACTGCCTTGAGTTTTTATTTTCTGCAATTTATCTACTATTCCGTCAATTACCCCCTGAGGATTAAGTGAATTGAGTGCTTCTTTACGAGCGCCTTGAGCTTTACCTATTTCAATATCCCCAATTCGTTCAATTATAGCGTTGAGCATCTTTTCGGCTTTTATGTCACCGTCTTCCGTCCCTCTAGACTTAAATTGGTTATAGAAATCCAAGTCGCGTTTCAACACCTTGGTAATATTATCGTGAAAAGCATTAATCAGCCCAGTAACATCTCTCAGGTACATAGATGGAGATGGATTGGTATGGGCGGATGTAAGAATCAATTCTTCACGTAATTTTTTCAAGAGGGACTCGTCAATGGTTGAAACATCAAGGAAAGATTTATCGTCAAGGATGAAATCAGAAACGATGAGTGGCACAAAATCAGACTTGCGTTGTGAGTCCTGATTATTAATTTGTTGGAGTTTTCTCTTGTAAGTTTCAATAACCTTTAAAACTTTTAAAACTTCTGGAGAATTGCTATTCTCTATCTCTATAAGGCTAGGGTTTTGACTTATTCGCTTTATTAATGTCTTTGTTATCTCCCTATTTGCAGAGATCATTGGACCCAAATCTGCGTTTACGATAGCTACAGGTAGTTTTTTACCTAAAAGAATACGACTGAAAGAATCTGCCGCTTCTGCCCTTAGTTCATCCACCTTCTGCCTATATAATTTCTTTTCTTTTTGTCGCTGCTTTACAGCTTCGGATGCAGAAAGTTTTTCGCGTGCTGGGTCAAGTGCAGATGGTTGCATTGGATTACCATTAGCGTCCAAAGCATGAGACATGGATTGGCTTGCCTCAATAAGCTCACCTAATTGCTCGGTAGCATAGTCTAATGCAGAGTCAGTTTGAGCAGTAGCGAAGTTGAGTTTTGCCAGGATACGATAGATAAAATCAAGTATGGTCTGCATTACTCCAGTCTTCTGCATAGACTTCGGTAATGGTGTACGACTTAGGAAGTCACGGAAGTATGGATCAGATGCGAATACGCTGAAGAATTCATCTATTGAGGTAAGTCCGTATTGCAACTTTAAGTCTCCTGCTGATCTCTCCTTTAAGTAGGGCATCAGTTTTTCCATGGAGGACATTAAGCTACTAGCTACTTCCTTTGTTTTGGCATCTGTCTCTACTTCCTGACCGAGGGCTAATTTCTGCCCTACTGCTAGTATTGGATTGAGTGATGGGTGGAGAAGTTCATGGAGGATTACTGCCGCAAGTGCTTCGTCTGATTTTAAAGTTTCATTCTTTCCCCAGTATGCATCTGATATGATTATCTTCTTTTTAGATGGTATATGTACAGCCCGTGTTAAAGTTCCATTTACTCTAGCATATGGTCGGTATTGTTCCCACGGAACTAACTCAACGCTATATCCATCTAGGAATTTATTATCCGATAGCATCCGTGCGACATTGGATATATAACCGAGGTGGGGAAACTGATTGATGATCTGATTAATTGCTGTCTTTGCCGTGAATGGTGCTCCCTCTAATGGGGCAAACCTACGCATTGCAGCCTGTGCTTCTTCTACTCGACCAGGATACTTGGAAACAGGGTTTACCTCTGGTGCCATGTATCTACGGGGATCTCTCCTAGCTTCCTCCAATGAATGCTCAATAGCCTCTATGCTTGTAGTTCCTGTTTGTGTAATCTCCCTCTGTCCCGTGGTAGGGTCAATGATCGGGATGCGTGATCGGTTAGGATTCAACCTACCCTCATCAACATTATTATGATCTAACTTATACCCCTCATCTAACTGCAAGCCTTGCTCATCAGCTACACCAATTTTCGAACCTTCTTTATCAAATAGTAAGGTAATCTCCTCTTCGGTAATTCTCCCCTGAAGAAGGTCAGCAAAATCATTTAATTCAGTTTGTGTCTTAAATTCGTCTCTTATGTTTAATTGAATTACCAACTCCTCCGCAACTACTTGAAATAATTCATCAGGAGATAAATTCACCAGAGAACCTATATCTACTCTCTTTACAGCATCCGTGAAGTCCCGCATGTTCGGAAGAGGTAAGTCGGCGTCAGCTATTATTTTCTTTATTTTTTGTACTGCAGTAGTAACTTGATCTGATTTACTTACTACGGTCTCCTCTTCGGGGTCGGGTTCGGGATCGGGTAACACTGTAAGCTCAGTGGGTTTACCTCCGGTCATTGCTTTTACCGCCTCAGCAGTAAGTCCAACTTTTTCAAGTGGACTAGGTGCTTCCTGCATATCACCTTCACGAGTGGCTCGATCAGAACCTAAGTCCTGTCGTCGCTCTTCCATCATATCTGTAGCTAATACAATATCATTTTGGCGTTCAGTAAGAACGCTAAACATCATGTCTCTAGAGTATGTTAAGTGGTCACCCTCTAGGGTACTTATTATTTTATTGTTTTTCCTATATGGTCTAATTGCATTATCATTAAGCAATCTTTTATAGAGACTATCCATAAAGCTATCTAAAGCAGTTGGATTATCTTTCTGGTATGCCTCATTTAAGTCAGTCCTCCCTGTGATCGCACCTCCTCGGAGGTCTGTTACTGCATCATAAAAAGCCTCTGCTCCACTTGCCCGAGCTACATCGTTAAATATTTTTTTCGCCCCCGGCAACCCCTTTGTATTTGATAGGTTTAACACATACAGGAATTCTTTAGTTAAGAGTTCATGAAACCTTCTCTTCTTTAACTGCTTGATCGATACCTTACCTAACCCACTCCCCATTTGTCGTTGAGCATCTTTTTGCATTTGCTCGGAGATGTTAAAGCCTTCACCTTCGCCGTCTTGCTTTCCATCAACACCCTGCCTGACGACATTCCCAGTTAAAGCCTCACCCTTAGTTGCCCGCGCTTGCAACTTCGACCTATTCATTGCCGTGCGCCGCTCAATAGTTTCTTTCTCTTTCTTGAGGGCTTCAATCTGAGCTTTTAATAAGGCGATCCTTTGCAAGTCTGATGAGTCTTGTTCGCGCTCACCCAATTTCGATTCTTCTACTAATGCATCTAGAGCACTCAGTGACTCCTCTAGCAATGTAGTACCGTCACCCTTAAAGTTTAAAATCTTCGCTAAGATTTCTACTATCTCCTGAAATAGACTTTTCCCATTTCCTTCAATTTGAGATAGAAAGTTATGCAGCTCAGGCTCTGTATAAAGGTCAGCTACAAATTCATTGAAGTTACCTAGTGTGGTTTCTAATCTTGGTAGAAAACCCTCCTTATTAGCTGGTCTGTATTTTTCTGGGTTTGCATTATAAGCCTCACTCGCCTTTTCCCATGCGGCATATAAGTCCTGTACATTTTTGTCCTTAAATATAAACTTACCATCTTTCTTCGACCTTCTTCTGTCGGAAATCTTATGCTCTGTAAGAGCATGCATTAATTCATGCAGTATGGTAAGATTGCTAGCATTAAAGTTTGTTACAAAAACCCCTCCAGGGTCTGCTCCCTTCTTCTCTAAAAAGCGATAACTTCCTGACTTACTCTCTGAGTCTACATCAGCATATCCTACCCTAACCTTTTCAAATAATTTTATGCCTTGTAGCCTTTTTGCCACCGAGGAACTTAAGGGGTCTTCGCTAGTACTTAAGTTATCAAGCACTTCCGTTCCAGAGAACCCACCAGTTGCTACATTTTTTAAACCATCGTATTTCGCTATATCAGATTCATACTCAATTGGTCTTTCCTTCAGAAAGTCTACCCCAGATGCACTACTTGCCTGTGCCTCCATCTGCCTGAGTTCCTCTTCGGCTTCGGCGAGTTGCTGTTCAAGCGTCTTGGCTTTCTTCTGATCTTCTGCAATCTCATGCGTAAGCTCAGCATCTACAGCATCTTGATTCCTTTGATCATTTATTGCTTTGAGTGCTACTAGAAGTGATTCGTCTTCATTGAAGGCTTCCGGTGATGTGAATAATACATCAACATTAGGAGAACTTTTTTTAGTTGTTACTAGCTTGCCAGTTACTTCCCAGCCTTCTAATTTAGCTAATTCAATATACCTCGTTTTAGCCGCACCCTTTCTTGTGCCGTCATAAATATAGGGTGTTTTATTTTTATGCCCTATAGATACAATTCGTAATTGATTGTCCTTTTTAAGGATTAATAATGCACGACTCTTTGATATTTGAGAAATGTTTCTCGATGCACGTCCTCCTATATTTCCCGACATAGGGGCTACAATGTCATAATAATCCACCTGGTCGGTAAATGCTTCGAGTGGGGTCTCGGCTTCAATGTAAATTGTGTCAGGCTTTTCCTCGTTAATTATCTTTGTGTATATAGGTAATTTTAGTTTAGTTCTTTGCTCATGATCAGGATTAATACTCTCCTTGTCGCCATCCTTCCTGCTATTTCTCTTTGCCTCTATAGTTGCTTGCTCTACCTCTTCGCGAGTTACCACGATAGAACCAAAGTTAAACTCATCTTCATTAAAGGACGCTAGAAATTCTTCTTCACCTATTTGTATTTTAGCAGCATTACCTACGGCTGATTTACCTTTTGGTAGTTCCTTTACATACATATCGATAAGGGCGGATTTTATACCATCTCTATCCTTATGCTTACCTAGTTTTATTTCCTTACGTGCTAATCGACCATCAGCTTGGTAGTATCTATATATGACCTCCTTATCAGCTACATCTTCATCCCCTAGGAAGTTCAGCTCAGTTCCACCCGGCACACCAGGTGATTTATTTGGATTTCTTATTATGGGAGCTTGGCGTTCCTTGTGCTTGTATAAGTGTTTAGGATTAAATAGCTCATCCCCTATTTGTATATATCCATCCTTGGTAATTTTATCTATCTCACCTAGGAGTTGCCCCCTCAGGTTCTTTACTTTTTTCCCAGGAGCTAACCATTCTTTATTTTCATCAATTACTTTTAGCCTACCCTCCTTGAGTACTCTTTCTTGATCCTTTACAAATGCACGATCCGCAGGAGTTTCTTTATACCAATTACCATTGTTGTCTAAATACCCTAACTCTTTAAGTGCAGCTTTATTTCTTGCACCACGCTTTCCGACGATTAATGCACGATCAGGACCGAGCTTAATTTCCATTCTACCAAAGTCACTACTATCCCATCCCTTGCCAGCTTTACCAGCCCGACCCCTCATGGTATACATATCCTCCTTCTGCCAAGAGCGATAGTGCTTTAATAGTTTTTTAATATCTTCCTGAGTTTGAGGAGTAACATTTACCTCATTGTCATTTATTCCACTTACGGAAACAAACACCTCATCAGTAGAAGGTTCTTCATACTGAGGTATTGCACTACTTAAGTCACTTGGAGCTTTTACAAAAACTTTATCGCCTCCTGCTTTTGCCTGAGCCTTAATGTCCGCCCTAATTTGCTCTGCTTTATCTGCTACATTTTTTACGCCCTGAGACCAAAGCCAGTCCGCGTAATCCTTCCATCTCTTAGAGGCATTATTGCCACCTACTATATATAATGCTTTAGCTATATCATTTTCAAAGGTTAGCTCAATGGGTCTCTTTCCGTAATTATATCTTGGTTTAGCACCAGCAAGTTCCTTGGGTAGATTTGTGGATGATAACTCAGGTACAACCTCGGTGGATTCTGCTTGTGGCTGATCG
>Ga0208434_1000465_pt1 | contig 19505 bp, 22 predicted proteins | sample 13_taG_FD_184086 | JGI IMG/M metagenome (GOLD analysis project Ga0208434, IMG submission 184086) | Marine viral communities from the Subarctic Pacific Ocean - 13_ETSP_OMZ_AT15268 metaG (SPAdes) (version 2) | ecosystem: Environmental > Aquatic > Marine > Oceanic | place: Pacific Ocean | collected... | reverse complement strand
ATAGATTAGTCTTAGAGGGGCTGTTTGGTTCACTAAATAGAGTAGTATCCACAAAAGAACTTATAGACAAAAAAACACTTGCCTCTTTCAACATTAAATCATTAGTGTTGACATATCCAGAGGAAGAGTGTAAAGTTGTTAAGGGTATGAACTATCAAGATGAGATGGATTACATCGTAACTCATCAAAAGAGGAATGAATTCATTAGGGATTTGACTCTTAATCTAAACAGCAATACATTAGTATTGTTTCAATTCGTAGAAAAACACGGTAGTGTTCTATACGACATGATTAACCAATCTGCTAAAGACAGAAGAGTATTCTATGTTTTCGGTGGAACAGACACACAGACTCGTGAAGAAATTAGGGAAATTACAGAGAAAGAAAAGAATGCAATCATCGTTGCTTCGTATGGTACTTTTTCTACTGGTATCAATATTCGTAATCTTCACAACATCGTGTTCGCAAGTCCAAGTAAGTCCAGAGTTCGTGCCTTGCAGTCGATTGGCCGTGGATTGCGTAGGAGTGAAACTAAAGATACCGCTCAACTTTTCGACATCGCCGATGACTTCTCGTACAAATCAAAACGAAATTTCACCCTTGGACACTTCATGGAACGAATAAATATCTATAATGAAGAACAGTTCGATTACACTATCAATAGGATAAAAATAAAATGACAGAATATAAAATTCTAAAACTACAAAGTGGTGAAGAAATTATTTGTGATGTTATTTCTAAGGAACATCCTAGAACCTTTGAAATCAAAGCACCCCTAAAAGTAAACGTGCTACCAAAGGTTACAAAATACGGAATAGAAGAATCTATCAGTCTACAACGATGGATACACTTCTCTCACGAAAATGTCTATAATATTGATAAAAATAAGGTGATGGTAATCACAGAAGCTTCTTCTGGCCTATCAAAGTTTTACGAACATTGTGTTACTATGATGGCAAAAGAAGGTGACTTGACAACAAGGGAAAGAGAACCCACTAATTATGAACTCGATGAGATTGAATCAGAGGAGTGGGATGAGGATTACGGAGAACCTGTAACAAGGACTCTACATTAAATCTATTCATTCTCAAACCCTACATAGCTAATATACCAAGTTGTCAAGAGATTAGCAAGAGATTTTTTAAAATATTTTAAATAAATTAAGCTCTTGACTTATCTGTGTAAATCTGTATAATGATTAATAGTTGCATAAAATAAACAAGCAACGACAATGTGGAGTTAATATGGCTAAAAAGAAATCTGGTGCTCATTATGTTAATAACAAAGAGTTCCTAGAGGCGATGAAAGAATGGAAAGAGCGATGCAAAGAAGCAGAAGCACTTGGTGACCCACAACCACCAGTAACCAATTATATTGGAGAATGCTTTCTTAAAATTGCAAATCACCTATCTTATCGTCCAAATTTTATAAATTATACTTATAGAGATGAAATGATATCTGATGGTATTGAGAATTGTCTACAATATTGTAGTAACTTCAATCCAGAGAAATCAAATAATCCTTTTGCTTATTTTACGCAAATTATCTATTATGCGTTTATTCGTAGGATTCAGAAAGAAAAGAAACAGCAACATGTAAAACACAAGATTATTGAAAACATGAATGTTGACATTCTTATGGATGGTGACAGTGAACAAGGTGTGTATGTAGACTATCTACAGAAGAACTTCTTACCACCAGAAGATGTTTACAAACCTAAAAAGAAAAAGAAAACCGAACCCAAAGGACTTGAAAAATTTTATGATGAAACAGGTGAAGAGATAATAGATGAAAATAGCGCTGATAACTGATACCCACTTCGGCGCCCGTAATGACAACTTAGCTTTCAACGAATACTTTTATGAGTTTTGGGAGAATACATTCTTCCCATATGTAAAAGAAAAGGGGATTGACACTGTTATTCATTTGGGTGATGTTATGGATAGACGAAAGTTTGTATCTTACAAGATAGCACAAGACTTTCGTAAAAGATTTATTCAAAAGTTTGTAGATGAAGGTATTACCTTACATATGCTTGTGGGTAATCACGATACATTTTACAAGAACACTAATGATGTTAACTCTCTTGCAGAACTTGTTGAGGGTAGATATCCAAAGATGTTTGTTTACCCAGAAACTGCTACTGTTGAGTTTGATGGTACACCCATTTGTTTTATTCCTTGGATTTGTCCAGATAATTATGGACACACAATGGAACATATCAAAAGTACTAAAGCACAAGTTGCTATGGGACACTTAGAAATCAATGGTTTTGAAATGCATGCTGGACACTTTGCAGAAGGTGGTTACGACAAACAATTCCTAAACAAATTTGACACAGTATTCTCTGGTCACTTTCATAAGAAGTCTGATGATGGACAAGTTTTCTATCTAGGCAACACTTATCAAATGACATGGAGTGATGATGGGTGTCCTAAAGGTTTTCATATATTCGATACGTCTACAAGAGAACTAGAACGTATCGTTAATCCATATACAATATTCCAGAAAGTATATTACGATGAGAGTACTACAGACTATACACAGTTTGATGTATCTCAATTAAAGAATAAGTTTGTAAAAATTATTGTAGTCAATAAGAAAGACTTTTATGCATTTGATAGATTTATTGATAAGGTTCTTGGAGAATCTGGAGCCCATGAGGTAAAGATTGTAGAGGACTTTAGTGAATTAGATGCAGAGAATGTTGATGATACTATTGTAGAAAATGCAGAAGATACCATGACTTTGTTGGAAAGGTATATTGATGAATTGGATGTAACACTAGATAAGAACAGACTAACAAACATGATGAAATCTTTATATCTTGAAGCGAGTGATTTAGAACTGTAATGATAATATTTAAAACTGTACGTTGGAAGAACTTCCTTTCAACAGGAAATCAATTTACTGAAATACAGTTGGATAGAAGTCCAACTACATTAATTATTGGTGAGAATGGTGCTGGTAAAAGTACTATTCTTGATGCTCTTTGTTTTGGTTTGTTCAATAAACCATTTCGTAACATTGCAAAGAAACAACTAGTAAACTCTGTCAATAACGGTAGTTCAGTTGTTGAAGTAGAATTTAGTATTGGTACTAAAGAGGTAAAGGTTGTTCGTGGTATCAAACCTAATGCCTTTGAAGTATATGTAAATGGTAACATGATTAATCAAGATGCGAATGCTCGTGATTATCAGAAACATCTGGAACAACAGATTATGGGATTGAACTATCGTTCTTTCACACAGGTTGTTATTCTAGGTTCTTCTACTTTTGTACCATTCATGCAACTACCAACTAAGGCAAGGCGTGAAGTGGTAGAAGATATTCTAGACATTAAGATATTCTCATTGATGAATTTCTTATTGAAGAATAAAACAAAAGAACTAAATGAAGAAACTCGTAATGTAGATTATAATTTTGATTTGACTAAAGAAAAGGTTAAACTGCAAGAGAAGTTTATCAAAGAAGTAGTCAATAATAAATCAGAGATTATTGCTGAGAACCAACAAAAGGTACATGATAATCAATTTACTATTAATGCAAGGAAAGAAGATATCCTTGCTCTTGAACAGGATAAGAATGAACTTTCCTATGATGCAGAAGAACAAGCAAAACTAGAAGATAAGATTCAGAAACTTAGTAAAACCGAAGCAGCACTTCAAAACAAGAGGAGTAACCATGAACGCCAAATTCAATTCTTCCAGACAAACGATGAATGTCCGACTTGCGAACAGTCGATTACAGAATCAACTAAGCAGACGCAGACAGAACGTAGAAATGAAAAAGTCAGAGAACTTGAGAGAGCAATCGGAGAACTTGAAGAACTCGAAAACGGAGAAAAGTCTAAACTAGATGTTATCATATCAAATCTAGAATCCATTCGTAAACATGATGTAGAGATTGCAAAGATTCGTGCATCTATTAAAGAGATGGAATTGTTTAACGAGAAGTTAAAGAAAGATATTGAGACATATGAAAGTGGACAAATATCAGAAGAAGATAAAGAGAAACTTGCAAAACTTAAAGGACAGATTGAACTGATTGAAGAGCAAAAGTCTAAGTTAACAGAAGATAAGTTTTACATTGATGTTGCTCGCAATCTATTACAAGACACTGGTATTAAGACAAAGATTATTAAACAGTACTTACCAATTATGAACAAATTAGTAAATACATATCTTTCGTCTATGGACTTCTTTGTTAACTTTAACATTGATGAGAACTTTAACGAAACAATTAAGTCACGCTTTCGTGATGAGTTTTCTTATGCATCATTCTCTGAAGGTGAAAAGATGCGTATCGACCTTGCATTGCTATTTACATGGAGAGCAATTGCAAAGATGAAGAACTCTACTAACACCAATCTACTAATCCTTGATGAGATATTTGATTCATCTTTGGATGGTACTGGTACAGATGATTTCTTAAAGATTCTAAACACATTCCATGACCAAAACGTATTTGTCATTTCTCATAAACAAGATATGCTGTTTGACAAATTCAGAAGTGTAGTTAAATTTGAGAAGGTGAAAAACTTCAGCAGAATAGCAGGAGATTAATATGATATACAAACTACTAGAAGCATCAAATCCTTTATTAAGGATGCAACTTCCCGAAACATCGGCAGAAGAAATAAAAGAAAAACATGACTTGACAATGCAAGAATTGTTTGATAATCTAAAGGGTACTATGGCTGCAACAGGGGGTATTGGACTCTCTGCAAACCAGTGTGGTTTACCTATTCGTGCATTTGTAATGTACACCAACTTTGAGGAAAAGAAAGCCACCTTATTCCTCAACCCCAAAATAACATGGGAGTCAGAGGAAACCTCGACATTCACAGAGGGCTGTTTGACTTACCCATTCCTATTCCTTAACCTATCACGACCAAGTCGATTGAAATACACATATACTGATATTGATGGAAATACCCAAGAAAGTCAGTTTAGTGGATTGAGTGCTAGAGTGTTCCAACATGAGTACGACCATATGGAAGGTAAGAACTTTACTATGCTCGCATCTAAACTCAAGTTAGATATGGCAGTCAAGAAAGCAAGGAAAAAAATCAAAAAAATCTAAAAAAATGCCTTGACTTTGTTCTTAAAACAAAGTATACTATGCTAGTAATGATGAGAAAAGGGATGAAATTGGATACAAAATTAATTTTAAATTTGTTTCAAAAACATCTTGACTTTTGTTCTGAAAACGTATATAATGAATATACAAACTGTGAAAATAACTAGGAGAAATATATAATGGCACACGAACTTGAAATGGTAAATGGTGAAGCACAAATGGCATATGTCGGGAATGTTCCTTGGCATGGACTAGGTACTAAGGTTGAACATGACCTTACGCCAGGCGACTTCCAAAAGGTTGCTGGACTTGATTGGACAGTAGAGAAACAACCCCTAACAACTGCGACAGGTATTCCTATCAAAAATAAGGAAGCACTTGTTCGTACATCTGACAACTCTGTATTAGACGTTGTTGGAACTGGATGGAATCCAGTACAGAATTCAGAAGCATTTGAATTCTTCCACGATTATGTGATGGCAGGTGACATGGAAATGCACACTGCTGGTTCACTTAAAGATGGACAAATGGTTTGGGCACTTGCAAAGACAAAAGAGTCTTTTGAGTTGTTCAACGGTGACCAAACAGATAACTACTTTCTGTTTACTAACCCACACCAATTTGGTAAGTCTATCAATATTCGTATGACACCAATTCGTGTTGTATGTAATAACACTCTTACATTGTCTTTATCACAAAGTTCTGATAAGATGGTTACGGTAAATCACCGTAAAGCATTTGACCCAGATATGGTTAAAGAACAAATGGGTATTGCTCGTGAGAAGATGGAACAATACAAATCAATGGCAGAATTCCTTGGTGGAAAACGTGCTACTGGTGACAATGTAATCCAGTACTTCAATGAAGTATTCGGTGCGCCTGCAAAAGCGAAAGAAGATGGAGTTCTTCCTTTCACTTCTCGTAATGCTAAAATTGCGATGGAAAACCTAAACACTCAGCCTGGTGCAAACTTTGCTCAAGGTTCATGGTGGCAGGCATTTAACTCTGTTACTTACATGACAGACCACTTGCAAGGTCGTGAAGGTGATTCACGTTTGCAGTCTGCATGGTACGGACGTAACCGTAAAGTAAAACTCAACGCTTTAGATAAAGCACTTGAGTACGCTGAGGCGGCATAAAAAAACTTAACGAAAGGGGTTGAAACACCCCTTTCGGATACCTATATAATATGGGTGCAGTTCGTAAGTCGTCCAGTTGTCACAAACGGAACACCTACTCTGTGACACAAATTTTGGGTTTTGGTAGTTTCCCTCACAAAAAACTACCATTTATAAATATATTTGATATGCCGATTATCGGGTATCGAATTAATCTTGCTTAATAAAGGAGAAAACTATGGTAAGCATAAACACAGTAGAGAACCCTTTCGATAGGGTCAAAACTTATTCTATCGGTTTTGATAGAATGTTCAACACTCTCTTTGACGAGAGTTTTGTTCCCACAACAAACTATCCCCCTTACAATATCGTAAAGACATCGGATGAAAAGTATGTAATTGAAATTGCAATTGCTGGTTTTTCTAAGAACGATATTGAGATTGAGACAAAAGAGAATACTCTAACAGTAAACTCTAAATCTCGTCCAGAAGGTGATGATGACAAAGAGTACATCCATAGAGGTGTATCTGCACGTTCTTTCAAAAAGGCATTTAGTCTTGCTGAGGATGTGTTCGTACAAGGTGCGACATTTGTGAATGGAATGTTGTGTATCGAACTTGAACGTATCGTTCCAGAGGAAAAGAAACCTAAAACGATTAAAATCAAGTAATCTACTGTGGGGGGAAAAATCTCTTGACAATCCCCCCATTTTAGTGTATGATGTGTATTAATCATCAAATTACTGGTGATTGAATTTTAATAATGGAGATAATATGGCTAGAAAAGCACTAACTAAAAGAGAAAAGACCCTAAGACTATTACAAACTGGTAAGAACGTCACATGGGAAACTCTTAGAACTAAACTCGATTTGACATCACCTAGAGCAATGATTGACACGCTGAGAAGCGAAGGCAACTGTATCTATGTGAATACTTTCAAAGGCAAAACTGCATATAGAATGGGTGAACCATCTAAAGGTGTAATTGCTGCTGGACTTAAAGCATTATCGGGTACTGATTACTCTTACTCAAGCTAATCAATCTGCGGTGGGGGGTTCGCCCCCCATCCAACTTATAGGATGTACAATTTGAAAAATATTGATTACAAATATTCAGAAGATAAGATTCTGAAAGAATTGCAAGTATATATTGATAAGACATACTCTGCACACTACTCACACAACAAGTTTCAGGCCACGGAGTTTATTATGGACTCTGGACATGGCGAAGGTTTTTGTATCGGGAATATATTAAAGTATAGTCAACGGTACGGAAAAAAAGACGGCAAGAACAGAAATGACTTGCTAAAAGTAATCCATTATGGTATAATGGCACTACACAATCACGATATAAATGGAGATAAATGATTATGCAACTTAGTAATGATACCAGAGATGTTCTAAAGAACTTCTCAACAATTAACCAAAATCTTTTGGTAAAATCTGGTAATGTGATAAACACAATGTCAGCGATGAAAAACATTGTGGCGAAAGCAACTATCCCAGACACATTCGACAACGAATTCGCAATCTATGATTTGAATGAATTCCTTTCAGCAATGTCGCTGTTCAAAAGTCCAACATTGGATTTTGGGGAACAATCAGTTAGATTGAATGAAGAGGGCGGTGGTAGTTCACTGAAATACTTCTTTAGTGACCCATCTGTGGTGACAACACCAAAGACGGAAATTACTATGCCTTCTGTAGACGTAGAGTTTACGTTTACACAAGACACCTTTAATGCAATCTCAAAAGCGAGTGCAGTACTTGGTGTTCCAGACGTAGTTCTTAAAGGAACTGCTGGTGGTGATATTGAATTGACTGTTACTGACCGTAAGAACGAAACTTCTAACGACTTCAGTATGAAAGTTGGTGATAACTCACCATCTGACTTCACATACTATTTCAAGGTTGAAAACCTAAAACTACTAGGTGGTGATTATAAGGTACAGGTATCTGCAAAAGGTATTTCACATTTTTCACATGTGAACAAATCTGTAGAGTACTTTATTGCTTTAGAACAAGCTTAATCCCAACTAGGAGTTTTATATTATGAATGATGTGATGTTATGGGTGGAGAAGTACCGCCCATCAAAAATCAGTGAGTGTATTCTTACTGATGACTTGAAAAAGACTTTCCAGACCTTTGTAGATGAGGGGAAGATTCCAAATCTACTACTTACTGGCGGGCCTGGGGTAGGTAAGACTACGGTTGCAAAAGCGATGCTTGAGGAACTAGGCGCTACTTATATGATGATAAACGGTTCTGAAGAATCGGGTATTGATGTACTGCGAAACAAGATTAAGAACTTTGCTTCTACTGTCTCTATGGACGGTAATCGTAAGTTCGTTATTCTGGATGAGGCAGACTACTTAAATCCTCAATCTACACAGCCTGCGTTGCGTGGATTCATTGAAGAGTTCCATAAGAACTGTGGATTTATTCTTACCTGTAACTTCAAAAATCGAATCATCGACCCTCTTCACTCTAGATGTTCTGTGGTTGAATTTCGTATTCCTACTACAGAGAAACCTAAACTTGCTGGAGAATTCTTCAAACGAGTTCAGACTATTCTAGGGGAAGAGGGTGTCCAGTATCAACCTAAAGCAGTTGCTGGTATTGTGGAAAAGTATTTCCCAGACTGGCGTAGAGTTCTAAACGAACTGCAAAGGTATTCTGTATCTGGTATGATTGACAGTGGTATACTTGTTAATATCTCAGAAACAAATATGAAGGACTTGACAACTTTCCTCAAAGAGAAAGACTTCAAGTCTATTCGTAAGTGGGTTGCAAACAATCTTGATAATGACCCTGCCCGTATGTACCGAAAGGTTTACGATGCACTTTATGAAGATATCCAACCACAAACTGTGCCACATCTTGTTCTCGCAACAGCAGACTATTCTTATAAGTCAGCATTCGTTGCAGACCAAGAAATCAATATGCTTGCATTTATGATTGAGATTATGACACAGGTTCAGTTCAAATGAGTTATGAACTTAAACACTATCTCAAATCCATAAACGAAACAAAGGAACATCTGCTAGACTCAGATGACCCTATGTGGGAAAAGAAGTATTCCCCCTACATTATCAACAAATGCCTTGCACCATTTAACGATACTATAATGTTGGTGAATGAGATGAATATGAGACATCATCTTGATTCAAAACTACAATATGATTTTTTACTAAATACTATTAGGTCTAAGAAACGATATGCTCCTTGGGTGAAAGCGAGTAAGTTAAAAGATTTAGAGTATGTAAAAGAGTATTTTGGTTATAGTAATGAAAAAGCAAAGGCTGCTCTGAAAATACTTGATAATGAACAAATTAATACTATAAAAAGTAGTTTGAATAAAGGTGGAAGAAAATGAATGAAATTGATTGGCAGCCCGAAAGGATGCTCGAAGTAAAATTAAAAGAACCAGATGACTTTCTAAAGGTTCGTGAGACATTAAGTCGTATTGGAGTTGCATCTCGCAAGGAGAGAAAACTCTATCAGTCGTGTCATATCCTACATAAACAAGGACGATACTATATCGTACACTTCAAAGAGTTATTTGCTCTTGATGGAAAAGACACAAACATAAATCAGAACGATATTGAACGTAGAAACTCTATTGCATCACTTCTAAGTGATTGGGGTTTGATTGAACTTATGGGTACAGCAGAACCCAAAGCACCACTATCACAAATCAAAGTGATTGCGTTTAAAGAAAAGAATGAGTGGGACTTAGAGACAAAATACAATATCGGTAAAAAAAGAGAAGTTTAAATTGACACAAAAATTCTCACAATTCATCACTGAAGAACCAAAAGAGCAAAAGTATAAACTTGTAATCTTTCACAACTCTCACGAAAACTTGAGAGATGTAGGAAAACAAGATAGGCCTGATGTTAAGTTGATGATTGATGCTGCAAAGAAGGTTGGTATTGAATTATTCAATGCTGAGTATTCTGGTGGATTTATATCAGAGAAGAATGGGAAGATGTACATCAACTCTTTTGACTTTGATAAAACTGGTAAAGCAATCAAACCTAGTGAGGATGGCAAAACAGAATATCAAAAACCATTTGAGATTAGTCCAGAAGATACACTGATTTTCCCTAGAGGATTGGGTACTCTTGGATTTACTACAAATAGAAGATGGGTGGATATGATTAGACTCTTAGAAGATGCTGGGTTTAAAACTATTCCATCCCTAGAAACTTGGGACATATGTACAAGTAAATATTATTGTAATGAGTTGTTCAGAAAGAATGGTTTACAGACACCTGTAACTGTTCCAATAACATATTCGGATGATGCTGAAAGAGCAGTAGAAGGAATGAAGTTCCCTATTATCTTAAAAGCGTCCAGTGGTTCACAAACTGGTGTTGGTGTTGTTATTGTAGAATCTATGCGTTCTCTACACCCAACAGTACAGATGTTGTCACTGTTAAGTAAGAATATTGACCTTGTTGCACAAGAGTATATAAAAGTCGATTATGACGTTAGAGTTATTGTACTCAACGGTGAAATAATTGCGGCGATGAAAAGAATTGTAATTGATGGTGATGCAAGGAGTAATGCATCATTAGGTGCAGAGACAGAAGAGATAGAATTAACTGAAATTGAAAAACAGGATTCTATCAAAGCTGCAGAACTTTGCAAAGGAGATTTGGTTGGAGTAGACTTTCTTCCCTCTAAGAATAGAGAGAAGGAACAACCATATATACTGGAGATAAACAGTATGCCAGGGTTTGGCGGAATTGAAAGGTCTACAAAAGGTAAGAGTGTTACTCAAGATATTCTGAGAACATTCTTAAATCGTAATAATTGGTAAAGGAAAAAATAATGACACTACTCGAAGCAATAAAGACACACAATGAAGGTAAGATTGCATTACATAAAGCAAACATTGCAGTCTACATGAAGAATCCTGTTGGTATTGGGGAACACTCTGATATTGCAGAATCAGTAGAGAAAGAATTGTTGAAAATCGCAGAAGCACAAGATATCATCGACATGATTGATAAGCACTTCAAACTAGAGGAACAATTACCGCTTTTCTCTTGACATTCACCCCTAAACCGTATATAATGAAACTCTTTGATAAGGAAAAATGTCTTGAACTTTTACACACACGTAGCCCAGTGGGGCAATCAACTATTGGTTCGTGCAGTAAAGGATGGCGTTCGTAGTAACTACAAGGTTAAATACGAACCCACTCTTTTTGTACCTGTAAAGAATCCCACTGGTTACACCACTCTGGATGGCAACAATGTCAATCCAATGAAATTCCTCTCCATCAAGGAGGCAAAGGAATTCGTAGAACTGTATCAAAGTCAACCGCATCTTGTATTCGGTATGACACAGTTTCCTTACACATATATCGCAGAACAATATCCCAAACAAATACAATTCGACAGTTCGCAAATGCGTATTGTCACTATTGATATTGAGGTAGAATGTGAGAACGGTTTCCCTAATGCTGACCAAGCATTAGAACCAATGTTATCTATTACTATCAAAAACCATGACACTGGACGTATCAAAGTTTGGGGATTGCACGAATACAAAAACGATAGAGAAGATGTACATTATATTCAATGTGCAACTGAACGTGAACTTCTAGCACAGTTCCTTGCATGGTGGGAATATGACCATCCAGATATTATTACTGGTTGGAATACAGAGTTCTTTGATATTCCATATATCTGTAACCGTATCAAATCTCAAATGGGTGAGGACGCAATGAAACGTCTATCGCCTTGGGGTGTTGTTGATGCAAGAATGGTAGGTTCTGGTTTCGGTAAGAAAGACCAAGTCTACAATATTCTTGGTGTTGAGAACATTGACTATCTACAACTCTATCGTAAATTCACTTATACTAATCAAGAATCATATCGACTTGACCATATTGCATTTGTCGAACTAGGACAACGCAAGGATGATAATCCATATGAGACTTTTCGTGATTGGTATACTAAAGACTATCAGTCTTTCCTAGACTACAATATTCAAGACGTTGAACTGGTAGACAGACTTGATGAGAAGATGAAACTCATCGACTTGATTCTAACTATGACGTATGAGGCAAAGGTAAACGTATCTGATTCGTTTACGTCTGTTAAGTATTGGGATGTTCTAATCTACAATCATCTACTAAAAAGTAAGATTATCATTCCACAAAAACTTGGACACAAATCCAAGGGTGAGAAGTATGTTGGTGCTTATGTAAAAGAACCACAAGTAGGACAACACAAATGGGTTATGTCTTTTGACTTGAATTCTCTATATCCACACTTAATTATGCAGTACAATATTTCACCAGAGACTTTGTTGGCAAAACAACTTAATCTTGGTGATTCATCTGTTGATGATTTGATTGCACAAAAGTTTGATATCAAAAACATGCTTCCAAACAATGTAACGATGACACCAAACGGTGCGTTGTTCAGTAAAGACAAATTAGGTTTCTTGCCTGAGATGATGCAAGAGATGTATAATGACCGTACCATCTACAAGAAAAAGATGTTAGATGCCAAACAGAAATATGAAGATACCAAAGATGCTAAATACTTAAAAGATGTTTCAAGGTTTCAGAATATTCAGATGGCAAGAAAGATTTCACTAAACTCAGCATATGGTGCGATTGGTAATGAGTGGTTTAGATATTATGATTTGAGGATTGCAGAGGGTATTACGACATCGGGACAATTTTCTATACGTTGGATTGAGAAGTCCATCAATTTGTATCTAAACAAATTGTTAAAAACGAATGGAGAAGATTATGTTATTGCATCGGATACAGATTCGGTATATATTACTTTTGACAAGTTGGTTAATACTGTGCTTGAAAAAAGAACAGATGAGTCGGAGAGTTCGTATCGTGGGAGGGCGGTGGACTTCCTTGATAGAGTTGCTCAAGAGAAAATTGAACCTTTTATTGATAAGAGTTATCAAGCTCTTGCTTCTTATGTAAATGCATATGACCAAAAGATGCAAATGGCAAGAGAGGTTATTGCAGATAAGGGTATCTGGACTGCAAAGAAAAGATACATTCTTAATGCATGGGATATCGAAGGTGTTCGTTATCAAGAACCTAAACTTAAAATCATGGGTATCGAAGCAGTTAAATCATCTACGCCTGCACCTTGTCGTGACAAGATTAAAGAGGCACTGAAGATTATCATGTCTGGTACAGAGAAGGATGTAAACACATTCATCCAAGAGTTTCGTGAAGAGTTTATGAAACTACCACCAGAAGAGATTGCATTTCCTCGTTCTGTTAATGGACTAAAGAAGTGGAGTAGTAGTTCGGGTATCTTTACTAAAGGTGTTCCTATGCATTGTAAGGGTGCATTGCTTTACAATCACTATACGAAACAGAACAAACTTAATAACAAGTATCCTCTTATACAAGAGGGTGATAAAATCAAGTTCTTGAACATGAGACAACCGAATAGAATGTCATCCAATGTCATTTCATTCATTACTAAGTTGCCTACAGAACTGGATTTACATGGTATGATTGACTATGATTTGCAGTATGAGAAGGCATTTGTTGAACCATTGACGTTTATTATGAACCAAATTGGGTGGCAGATTGACCGTTCTTATGGAACACAGACAACTCTTGAGGATTTCTTTGGATAAATGCCTTGACATTTGTTGGCAAAACAAGTATAATGAGAGTATAAATTATGAAAGAGGTTTTGAATGAAATATTTTAGATATACACTTGATGAACTGAAACAGTCATCTGACAGAAAACTATTCGATTACATATCGTTCTTTGCGGGCGGTGGTGGTTCATCTGCTGGTTATAAACTTGCAGGCGGTGATTGTAAATTTGTCAATGAGTTTCAACAAGTCGCAGTGGATACCTATCTGGAGAATTGGCCAGAGACACCAGCACATATCTGTGGAGATATTAAAGACGTAACTGGTGCAAAGATTATGGAGATGACAGGAATCAAAAAGGGAGAACTTGATATTCTAGATGGTTCACCACCTTGTCCACCATTCTCTATGTCTGGAACTAAGCAAAAAGGTTGGGGTAAAGAAAAGACTGCCTATGGAATGAAACAAAAGAACATTGAAGATTTGACATGGGAACAGATTCGTATTGCTGGTGATATGATGCCAAAAGTAATTGTCTGTGAAAATGTCAAAGGACTTACAATGGAATATGCAAAAGAACATTTACAGAGAATGGTAAATGACTTTGAAGCATTAGGTTACACAACAGTTTACAAAGTACTAAAGGGACACAATCATGGTGTGCCTCAGAAAAGAGAAAGAGTTTTTATCGTATCTGTAAGGAACGATGTACTGGATAAAATCGGAGTACCATTTATGATACTTGAAAGTTTGATTTTTCCAGAACCAGAAGAACATGTCACTACAATCAAAGATGCAATTTGGGACATTCAACAAAACAACGAGAATGCTTTTGAAGCAGAGGAGTTGAGATTGTCAATGACCAAGAGCGCTAAATATAAGTGGATGAAGAGACTACCAAAGAATCCAGAAAAGGTTGTCTCTGTTGGTGATGATGTAGTTGGGCCTTGGTATGATAAAGTCATTGAACACAGAAAGAAGATGGGTAAAAGTATTCCAGAGAGAAAGAGTTCGTTCTTTCAATCTCGTAGAGTTCCTTGGAATCAAGCATCTCATACACTTTCTGAACAAGGACTACAAACAAGTCTTGCAGTTCACTTGCACCCAGAAGAAGATAGGGTGTACACAACTAAAGAAGCTGCACGACTAATGACTTTGCCAGAGGATTATAAATTCACTGGTACTCTTAATGAGAAACTTGCAAGAATTGGGTTGATGGTTGCACCACTACAAATGAAGTACCTTGCTGACCAAGTGTACACAAACATCCTTAAACCCTATAAGGAGATTGAAAATGCAGAAACTAACAGTTAAAAAAGACTTAGGACAAAAAGAAACTTACGATAAATGGAATGGTAAGTTTCTAGACGAATCAGCATACGATGAGGTAATCAAAGTAACTGATACAGACATGGGAGTAATGAAACCTATTCTATCTTTGGATGGTTCAGATGTTCCCCTTGCATATGTTATTACAAATGCATTCCCTAAAGAAAGTAAGATTAGGGATATTCTAACTACAATTGAAGATACATCTACAATGAGAGCAAACTGTTCAGGCCCCATTGATAAAGAAGAGATGTTGGCAAAAGGTTTAGTTGAAGGAAAAGATTATAAACTTAGAACACCTAACTCATATTATGTTCGTACAAAGTCTGGTGGTTGGGGTATGATTGCATACTCAAACGAAATCCATTCAGTTATGATTGGACACAAACGTGGACGTTTTACTGGTGGTATTGATGTATCGGGTTGGTGTAAAGACAATAAAGAAAAGTGGGAAGCACTACAAGAAATTTCTGAACACAATGAAACTGCATTTGCAAAAGCAAACAATGACATCTATAAAAGTCAGAAGTCATTTGCAGAAAACAACATTCGTCCAGAACATAGAATTGGTGAAGGTATCTTTACTACACTTTCTGCGAATAGATATTCTGCATATCAGTCTGCAAAGATGGCTGCACATGTAGACAGTGGTGATACTGATGCTGGTATGACAAGTATGTGTGTATTCAGAGAAGGTGATTACGATGGTGCATATCTTTGTTTCCCTCGTTATGGTATTGCAATTGATGCCCCAGATAATAGTGTTTTAATTGCAGACAGTCAAGAAGTACACGGTGTTACACCTATCTCTGGTAACGGACAACGGTTTAGTTGTGTTGCATATTGTGATAGACGTTTGGCAACAATCGGTGTCTACGGTAAACAAGAGAAGTTGATTGGTAAGTATGCTGCAAAGACATCTGGAAATTTAAATGACTTTCTTGGCGAATAAGCCTTGACTTTTGTTTTAATAACAGGTATACTATGCTAGAAGATTGAGGTTAATTTATATTATGGAGAAACAATGAAATACCCCTTTAAATATGAGAAGGCCCAAGAACACTTTGAGGATTTCGCAAAGAAACCTGTTCTTGTAGAAGGTATGAAGTTAGTGGAGATGTGTTATGTAAAAGTAACCGACATCGACACTGAACATTATAACTTTGGGCGTGTAGAAGGAAAGACAGATTCACCACACATTTTGAAGTTGCGTACTATTTTTCGCAATGATGAATACGAACCACAGTTTCACGAACCACCAGTAATTACTAAAAAGGGTAAACTGGTTGCTGGTAAACACCGTTTCGTTTCTGCTAAGTTAGAGAAGGTTGAATATATTTGGGTTGCAATATGTACGTTTGCAACAACTAAATCTTTACGTCAATATGCAATTACAGAGAACTTGCGTAAGCATCCTAAGAATGAAGCAGACCAAGGTGCAGTGGTTTACAATGTTATCTCTGCTATTCAGGCAGGTGATTGTAACAAGAATGCACACTCTATTCGTCAATACTTGAAAGAGATTGATTGGAATACACAAGTTGCAAAGACTGTAGAACTGGTTCTTTCATCTGTTATTGATGATTACAAACAGACTACTAACCCTACTCGTGACGAAATCGTTGATGCAGTAATGGATGAGTATGATGTTGATGTAACTCAAGCACCACAATGGTTGGTTGCCACATTGCGTGGTGGAACTGGTGATGTTGCTGGTGACCGTCATGCACGTTTATGGTCAAAGGTTTATCCTTTGTTAGTTAAAGGACTTGATGTGAATGTTGCAGTTGGATTTTCGGATACTCTTGCAAAGGACATTCCACAGAATCGTGAACATATCAACGACAACTATGTTCAACAGTATATTGACCAATGTGTACAGGTTGCAGATGCATACAAGTCTGGTAACTTAGGAAACATTAACTTTTTATTCAAGACACAGATTGAGGGTGAAGATGGACACTTCGTTGAAATTAACTCGTAAACAATTAGACCATGCAGATATCTGTTTTGCAGCAATGTCTGGTATTATGGAACGTGGTAAGTGGGAGATAACTTCTAAGAAACGTCAAATCACACGACAGTTCTATATGGGTTGTGGAAACTTTTCTTCTGGTTGGGTATCATCTGAAGCACAGATGTTGAAGGCGAAAGACCGTTGTAAAGACCACTTTATTTCTCCACAGACTTATGCTTATTACATTCTCGACCATTGGCATATGTATTCTATTTGGGAACAGTTTTTACCACAGTGGATTTTGTGTTCACAAACTATTGCAGTTACATCTGAAGAGAATAACAAGTTGAGTGGGTTTACAAAGAATACTTTTGAAACTGGAAATGTTATCAAAGTAAAAACTTCTATTGTAAATCGTTATTCAGAACTTGGTATTGATTTGTATCACGAAAAGAAGGGAACTGTTATGGCAGGTGAAAAGTTTCCTCTACCAGTATCAGAACAGTTTTTAGAATATGAGGAGAAAAATCTACTACTATGATTATAATGATTGGTGGAATACCATGCTCTGGTAAGTCCACGTTAATGAGAAGTCTGATTTCAGAAATGGGTTCGCATGAAGATGTTGAACCCATGAAACTATTTCCATGCCAAAAACACGGTGACGTATTGGTTGTTGGAAGGTATCCTGTTGGCGAAACATTTGGGGGAACTGACAGAATTAGTTATGGTGCTATCTCTAAGTTTAGAGATTTCATTGAACAAGAAACTCCCAAGCATAAACACATAATACTTGAGGGTGATAGATTTTGTCGTGCAAAAGATATTGAATGGTTGTTATCAGAACATGATGCAAAGATTTATATATTAAAGGTATCGCCAGAAGTGGAAAGTGAACGGCACACTATTAGGGGAGATGAACAGTCTGAGAAATGGTTACAGACTAGACGAACTCTTATTAGTAATTTACAAACTAATTTCTTGCTCATGGGTGAACTAGAAATAAGACTAACTGACACATGGGATTCAATCCGTGAGTTGAAAAATGAAATAAAGGAAAACTTGATATGAATAATAAAGTAATTAGTATACTGTTTAATAATGGAATGGAAATTGTTGGACGGTTTGTTTCGGAAACAGATGATGAACTTGTGGTGTACAAACCTCGCATGGCACAAATGTCACAACAAGGAGTCGGACTTATTCCGTCAATCTGTGCTACTGGTAAATCACCAGAAGGTGACTTCACATTCAGTAAAAGATTTATTATGTATTACACGGAATCTGTTGATGAGATTTCAAAAGGTTGGCAACAACATACAAGTGGATTGATTACAGCAGATAAAGGTACAATAATCTCTTGACTTTAGCAGACAAATATAGTATTATAAACAAAATGGAATCAAAGGATATAGATATGACTGATGAACGACTATTGCTAGACTACACTCGTTTTGTGGATGAGGTGACTTCTGAGGAATCAAAAGACCCACAGGCGTTTTCAGACGCACTAGATATAATAGACGAAACAAGTGGTTTGCCTCCAGAACGATTGATTACAGCTGCATTGGGTATCACTGCCGAGGGTGGTGAGTTTGCAGAGATTATCAAGAAAGCATGTTTTCAAGGTAAACCTCTAGATGATGATGCACAATATCACATGAAGCGTGAATTGGGTGATGTTATGTGGTACATTGCACAAGCATGTATTGCTCTGGATTGCACACTAGAAGATATCATTTATATGAATATCGAAAAGTTAGAAGCACGTTATCCAGACGGATTTGATTCTTTTCGTTCAAACAACAGAAAAGAAGGAGATGTATAAAGTATGGATTTTTTGAAAGATATTGCTAAGACAGCGGGCAATGAATACGCTGCACTTGTAAGTGAAGGGGTTGAAGCAGGTGATGTTGATGCGTTTATCGACACTGGTTCTTATATCTTCAACGCATTACTGAGTGGTTCAATTTATGGTGGACTACCAGCAAACAAGATAACTGCGGTTGCGGGCGAGTCTGCAACAGGTAAAACATTCTTTGTGATGGGTATGGTTAAGTCATTCCTTGATGCAAACCCAGATGCTGGTGTGTTGTATTTTGAGTCTGAATCAGCAATCACAAAACAAATGGTAATCGACAGGGGTATCGACCCTGCTCGTATGGTTATTCTACCAGTAACAACAGTTCAAGAGTTTAGAACACAATCATTAAAAGTATTGGATGCATATTTGCAACAGAATGAAGCAGATAGAAAACCAATGTTGTTGTGTTTAGATTCACTTGGTATGTTGTCTACTACAAAAGAAGTAGAAGATACTGCTGATGGTAAAGAAACTCGTGATATGACACGGGCGCAAGTACTTAAAGCTGCATTTAGAGTATTGACTCTGAAACTTGGTAAAGCAA
>Ga0208434_1000463_pt1 | contig 19545 bp, 15 predicted proteins | sample 13_taG_FD_184086 | JGI IMG/M metagenome (GOLD analysis project Ga0208434, IMG submission 184086) | Marine viral communities from the Subarctic Pacific Ocean - 13_ETSP_OMZ_AT15268 metaG (SPAdes) (version 2) | ecosystem: Environmental > Aquatic > Marine > Oceanic | place: Pacific Ocean | collected... | reverse complement strand
TGATTAAGGTCAAATTCGTCACGAAAGCGCATCACAACGTTTTGAAGCTCGTTACAAAACGCATCTGTTTGATCGTTGATGTTCATAGGTTTAGGTAATAGTCGTAAATTTAAGGGTTGACGTTTTGAAAAACACGATATAATCCTATTTATAGGACGCCTATAGCGTGTCTTTGTATATACGCGTATATAACGCGAAACAAACGTGTTTATATCGCAAGTTACTAGTACTGATGATTAAGAAAGGTACTAGTAATAAATCACGAGTAAGCTTTAACGAATCGTTTAACAACGCCTTTATATCGTCATACATACGTAACGTTAAACCGCGTTAAGATCGATTACATTGTATGTCGTCGTTTATATCGCGTGTTAAAGCGTAGCCATCCAAGTAGTACTACGAGCAGATTTATTGTTGATCTTGAAAGCGGCGTTTTTAAAACGTTCTAATTCTTCATCAAGTAGTTCAGCTTTTCTATCGTTGATTTTCAAGTCCGCGTTTACAGCCATTTGTTCGACCCAGTATCCACAAGCCATACAAAGCGCATCTAAACGGTCGTCTTGAAGAAGAGCGCCTTTATCGCGTGTTAAACGCGTTAGTTGGTACATCAACATGTACCTAGATTGTTGCTCAATAGGATACGTCATAGCGCTTTGATAATCGTCTTTTATGACCCTTGAATCGACTATTAATTTGTGTCTATTAAGTATGGGTTCAAGCGTGTCTACTATACGTTTTTCCTTTTGTATATGGTGTCTTACTTCGTTGATAGTAACAGGATACACGTTGTTTAAGACGGGCTTAAAGAGTTCGGTAAACATTCCGTCACCCATGTTCGACTCAATAATGATTTCGTTGACCTTGTATTGCTTTGCGATACGAGCTAGTTCTTTCAACACGTTATCACCGTACCCACCTTTAATACCGTTACACGCGTGAACAAACAGTTGACCGTTAAGCATCTTAACGACGCTATAAGCGGTTTCATCTTTACCACGACCCGCTGGGTCAATAGACATGACTGAACCTGTGTACTCGATTAGATCGCCGTTGGTGTCCAAGGGACGAAAGTATTTATCGCCGTTAAAGCCGACGTTAGGAAGGTCTTCTGTTATTTGTTGTGGACCAGCGGCATAGACATACTTCTCGTACGCCAGGTCGTTGTCGAGTTCGGTAACGATTAAATCGTTGATCTTTAACGGGTAACGATCAGCGTCGCTTAATCGCGGGTTAAGCATGAACTGAAGAGCGTATCCGCTACGTCCGTAGGCGAGCCGTCTTTCTTCGAGATCAAGGTCGGTAAAGCGTAATGGTTCTGTTGTCTTACCGATATTGTCTTCCGTGGTGTTCTCGACGATATAAGGCGATACAGCGCCGTTATAAACCGTTTGGACGTGATCCAAGGGTATGTACTCAGATTGCCATATACGGGCGTTATAACCGCGTTCACGAAGCTTAGAATAGATACTATCTTCGCATTGAGGTGTACCTAGAAAGATGATACGACTACTGTCTAGTGGTTTAACAATCGCTTCAAACTCTTTTACTTGTTCATCGAGCTTATCGCGCATTCCTTGGGTAGCGGAGTTGTTAGGTACTTCGATGTCATCAGCGACGATTATGTCAGCACGTGACCCAGTAAGCTGGGACGTGATACCAAGTGACTTGACCGAAGGCGCGTGTGAAGCGGGCGCTAAACCGACGTCAAAGCTTATCTTACTGAAACGTTGCCCGTCACGTGGTTTAAGACCTTGTAAAACGGGAATGTCGTTAATGATTTTCAAGGTAAACGTTGAGAAGTCGTCGGATCGCGATTTAGACGCCGACACAACAAGTATGTTCTTGGTAGGGTCTAGTAGTAGTTGATGTACGACATAAGCACTACATATCCACGATTTACCGACGCCTCGAAACGCCATGATGACGGAACGTTTTGGACCGCCTTGGATGAAGTTAGCGATGTCGTATTGGAGAGGTGTTGGATCGGGAAGACCCAAGTGTTTCCAAACGACGAACAAGAAGTTACGAAAGTCCCGAAGTTCGGGTGGTACGTTACTCACTTCGCTTGTCTTATCGCTTCTTTATCTTCGTCACTATCGTCAAACGGTAGGACTTCTGCAAGCTTACCCAGAGGCGATCCTTGCTCGCTTAGGCTGACAACATCGTTGTCTTTAAGTAGCTGTCTAGCGCCGTTTAAAAGCGCCGCATTGTACTCAGCCGCACCGACCTTCATCTCTTGTATAGCTTGGGAGTAGGTGTCTGCGATGAGTACCTGTAGGTTTTCTAGTTGTTCTCGTTTCTTCATATAAATTGGTTGTTAACACTTCCAGCGTCTAAGCGCTAAAGCTTTACGTGTGGGTCGTCCTTTACTATCTTTCATCGGTCCTTTGACTCCACCCATACGCGCACAAAACGACTTCTTACGACTACCGCCTTGGGGCTGTGGTGCTTTAAGGTTACTACCTGTTTTAGCGTTGTAGTACTTGCGTCCTTTCGCGGTTAAGCCGCCTTTCTTGGACTTATGTTCTTTGCGTAGTGATACTCCTTTACGGCTCATTTCTTCGGAAAGCCTTTCTTCATATTACCGTAGGCTTTAGGCGATACAGTTGATTTGCTTTTAGGGCGACTTATACCGAGCTTACGTCGTCGGTTGATGTTTGCGTATAAACCTTTTTTCTTTTTCATTTTTTCATCATCATCTCCATGAGACGATCTAATTTACTGTTAATTTCTTTTACTGTTGATTCGAGTCCACTCATGCGATTTTCAACCGCTGTGTCGCGTTCTCTTTGCGTTGCTAATTCGACTTCAATCTTTGTTAAGCGATCCTCGTCCTTGTCGAGTCTATCGGCGAACTTCTTGAATATCCAACCAAACACGCCAATAGCGATTGCAAGCGCCGTGTCAAGAAAGTGGGAGATTTGTTCGGTCATCTGTATTAGGCGGCTATTTCGGTTATAGTCAAAGTGGTAGCTCCAACGCCTCCCATTGTCTGATTTCCACCGTTACCGTTAATTGTAACTGTTCCAGAACCTTGTATACCGATGCGTATTTTAAACGTCGTTGCAGAAGCTGTACCCGCAGTCATGTAGTGACTAAACGGTAATGCACACGCTCCACCCGCCGCTGGACAGTAGTTAGCAGTCGCCGCAATCGCGTTTGCAGTTGAGTCTTGAAACAACGCTCCACCGATCCAAGTCGCGGCTGAACCGCCAGCTATCGTGCTGAACTCGATAAGTAATTTGTTAGATGCGTTAGCGGGCGTTATAGACGCGGTAAGTATTTCATCTCCTTCGGTGTTCTGTGGGATTGTATTGTCGTTTGGCATCGCAGTAGTCCCTGTCAGGACTGTGCCTATAGATGCGTTTACGACTTGTAACACTTTACCCGCGCTAACGTTCGTTAAAGCTGATCCGTCAACCGCTGGTAGCTTCGCTGTACCGTCGAGTTGTACGACGTTGTTAGCCGATGTACCGACGTTTAGGGGTGCTGACGTTCCAATCGATGAAGAAGTTAAATAGGTAGAACCAGCGTCTACGTCTGATACCATTCGTGAGTGTGCCTGTGTAATTGCCATATAATGTGGTGGTTAGGAATGTACTTCGGGTTTTATTTTAAGGGTGTTATCAGTGGTGTCGATCCATAACTGACCATCCTCTAACCACGATGGCTCAGACGTATCTTGAGGAAGCCCCACTAATTTAATCATGTTATATAAGACGTTACTTTCTTCGTGTCTTCTTATTAAAAAGGTAGAGAGCGTGTCGTTTGGAGTAACAGTTGTAGGATAAGCTGTAGAAGTTGTGAGCTTAGGTACTTTAAATTGTGTAGCACTTACCACTTCTATTACCTCTAGACTGCCGTTCCAATCTCCACTAGAACCAGAAAGAACTACATATTGACCTTCTTTAAGACCATGCGCTGTTGAAGTTTGAAAGGTAGTTGCTGTTGCTGTCGAGCTTACATGACTAACAGTTGTTATCGGAGTGCCCGCTGTTGATATGTGTCCTATTACAAACCCACCCCTTGCCGAGCTATCGGGATTAGAAGATATGTTAAATATCTGACCGTTTGTGCTTTGATCGTTTAATTGTATAGCCGCCCCACTAGAACCCGCCATTATAAGAGCGGGATTATTATCACCGCTTGTATCTTGTATTAATACGTCTCCGTCAACTGACAACTTATAACTTCCAGAAGCAGTTGTTCCAATCCCTGTGTTACCCCCAGAGCTTACGTTAAAGTTAGCATCGGAAGTACTTATCTTAGAAGACGTTACAGCACCATCGGCTATGACCGTCGCGCCATCGGCTGTACTTGTCACGTCTCCTGTGTGATTGGGGTGTGTGTAATTATTAGCGCTTGTAGCAATACCAGATAACTTAGTACGTTCGGCTGAAGTCATCGCAACACCACTAGCAAGTTTAGCGTCTGTTACCGCGTTGTCTTGGATGTTTGAAGTTGTGATCGTTCCGCTTGTTACAGGCACGGAATAACCACGTTGTACGACAACAATGTTAGAACCCGTCGGAGGCGTCGATGTAAACGTTATTGTATTAGCGTCTGCATCGAGCGTGTAAGCCGTGGTAGGTTCTTGGAGTACACCGTCAATTGCCACTTCATACGCTTCTGCTGTTGCTAATGTTATACCAGTACTAAAGGTAAAGGTCGCGCTTCCAGCGCCTGTAAACGTCGTTTTAACGGGCAACGTCGAAGAACCTGTAACCGTGTTACTGATCTGTGTATCGACGTAGTTCTTAGTTACCGCGTCTTGTACGAGTGTTGGATCGGCAACATTAACAAGTTTTAACGTTTTAGCGTCCCATACTTCGGGGTTTGCACCAGCTTGCTTCTGTAAGGACTGCTGGTTCAAGTTACCGATTTCTTCGTTTAAATAAAGATTGTGACGATACGACTTATCGAGATCCGTCTCAGTTAACACAGAACCGTTTACAAAGTCTACGAAAGGCGCGTCTGAATCGGCGTTTGAATCGCGTCTAATGCGTACGACTCCCGACGTTACAGGCGTGTTTAAGGAGACCTTGTTAGGCGATCCAGCAACAATCGAGTATGTAGATGTAGCTTGTATTACACCGTCGATTTCAACGACGATATGAGCTTCTTCGAGGTATTCAAATGTAATATTGAAAAGCGACGTCGAGGTCGAGACTGTGTAATCTTCAAATGTGTTAGCCATGATTTATGATTCTTTATATGTTATTGGTTAAGTAATGGACGAAGGGAAGGCGATACCATATCAGACGGTAGTTCTTCCCCTTCTATTTGCTTTTGTTGTAATTCGCCTTGATACTCATATTGATCTAAGAGTTCGGGGTATTCATCAATAAGTTCCCCAAATGCTTGTTCTCTATATTGATACAACACGTTATTAATTGTTTCTTTTTGTAAATCTCTTAAAGGCGAACCAGAGCGTACTCTAGACATCTGTTGAAAGTCTGGGTTTTCATACGCTTCAATTACAGCTTCTTTAACGTCAGATTGCGAGTATATTTCTTTCCAACGATCATAAAGCGACTGCTTAGTCCCTGGAACTTTAATATCTTTTAAGTCTAATCCTGGAATCTTTTTATCCGAAGGAGGAAAGTCATAACGCCCTTGTATCTCGTTTATAATCTGAGACGCTTTATCGGTCGTTGTTTCGGTAATAGCTAACGGACTAATTGAGTTTACTTGACGCTGTAGCGAACTACCCGCTGATTTTACGACCTGTCCAAACGCATCTCTTTTAGCATCAAGCGTTTCTGCAAATCCAGGAAGACGATTTAACAACGCTTCAAACGGTCCGTTTACTTCACGCATAACTGGATCATTACTACGATTAAGAGCGTTTAAAACGGCTGGTGTATTTCCTCGTGCTAGTTCTTCAAATAATGAACCTATCCAATCAGCGCTATCCCCGAAGGCTTGTCCGCTAGTTAAAGCTTCTAATGCACTTCCTACAGTTTCTAAATAACTCTTCTGTCCAACAGCGTTTCTAACGGCAAGCATCGCCGCAGTAGCTATTGCTGTTACAGTATCTTCGGGCATGTCGTTATCTTCGCTTAATCTTAATAAGTCAGCAGATAAACCTGTAATTGTAGCTAACGGGTCAGCGCGTTGAAGACTTATGTATTTATCTCCAGGTTGATCGCCTTGGCTGTCTCCAGTTTTCCACATACGTTGAGCGGCGGTTATGTTGATAGAGTTAGCTTTCCAACCTGTGTTCTTTTTGTTCTGTAGTTCTTTGTAATCACGCGGTCCACTTCCTGTTATGATCTGTTGGTCGGCTAAATATAAAGCACTAGACCAAAGACCCGCACCTACCAATTGCCTTCCTCGTGCTTGAGCGCGTATTAACGGATTGTCGCTGTTTAATTCAGCTTTACTACGCGCCCACAGTCTACCAATTATAGGCGTCTGGGCAAAAAAGCTTGCTGATCCAGCGGCTTCCTTAAAGATGTTAACAGGTGTCTTAATAAACGGCATAATGTACTGCACGATAAAATGTTTGTTACGATAGTCTTGTACAGTTGAACCCAGACTTTCAAACAATCCATAATCTTTACTCAAGTCTTGTTGAAATGTAATGCGGTCGCCAAAGTCACGAAGATACTCCATCTCGCTTGAAAGTTTATCAGTCCAGTTATCTTTTATGTGTTTTTTTACAAATTCAACCGCTTCATCGCCTTCTAAACCTTGTTCACGTGCCTGAGTAACGGCTTCCATGTTAACATCTTCTTTTGTCTTATAACGTTGACCATCAACAAAATATCGTGACATTTTACCTTCGATGTATTCATCAAGCTTACCTACAGGAGCGTTACCAGACTTAATAAGTTGATTATATTCTTCAGTTAGTAGCGACTTAACTTGAGCTTTTGCAAATAAGTGACGATAAAACTCATCTTGGAAAACAAGACCTTTAGGACCAAACGCTACAAGCTCACCGAAGTTTTCTATCGACTCACCTAAAGCGCCTTTGATGCCTGTTTCTTCCATCGACAAAGCTTTACCGCCTATCTTCTCGTAATGAGAGTTTAAAGCCATTTGACCTTTAGAGTTCTTAGCCGCAACTTTCGCCGCGTTATAAGCGTCAGGTAATGAGAACAATAAATTCTTTGCTGTGTTTATCGCCATTCTTGTTGTTTGTAAGTTACCTGTTTTAGGATAGCGCATTAAACCGCCTATAGCTTGGTTAGATAACGAGTATAAACTCATCAAACTATTACCCATAAAAGCCGCGCCTTGAGTCGTTGGAGCGCTTAACATCATGTCGTAACGCAATTCAACGTAAGCTTCTTTGATTTTTCCAAACGGACCCTTACGACTTATCTCTAATAAGCGACCAAGTTTAGCGGGGTCACGAACAAGCCTAAGCTCATTCATAAAACCACGAAGCGCTTTAAGACCTCCAAGTTTTTCTAATTGTTCTTTTAGTTGTTCGGGTTTTAAATCCTTCGAGTATTTAGTAAGTTCTCCTGTAAGTTCTTTTTCAACCTTCTTAGATTGTTTCTCCATTGTACTTACAACAGCGGCGATTTGATCGCGAAATACCTTACGGCTCTGTAACAACTTACCAGCAGAACTTCCTATCGTACCTGACGCTTCAGCAAACTCACCAAGGCGATCTAAGTCCGCCATTAAATCGTTTATGACTTTTGGATCGTCAAAGTTCAAACCGCTTGCCATCTTTTTATTCCAATCTTTAAACGCGTGAAAAGTCATAGAATCAGCAACGACAGTTTTAAATATTATATCTTCTGATTCTTTTGCGATCTGCTTCGAGTAATCTAACGGATCAACTGACGGGTCGAGTTGACTACGCAGTTTAGCCGCTTGTTCAATTAAAGATTTTTTATCGGTCTTAATACGACGTTTCTTAAAACCTTGTTCAACTTGTTCTAAGACAGCCGCCATCGAACGTTGTATATCTTCAGCGTCAGTAAACGCTCCAATGTTAACAGGTAGAATGTCGGTCTTACCGTCGATAAAAGCGGTCAAGTCATCGTCGCTCATATTCATGCGATCAAGCGCTTCGATCTTCTGTTCCTTGGTAAGTTTAGAAGGCGCTTTAGGGGCGGTTATTTCTGGTTGTTCGACGGTAGGTTCTGGCGCTTTAGGCGCGTCTCCTTCGGGTCTTTTAATGCCTATTTCATCTGCGCTTTTCTTAGATACAGGAATGTCTTCAATACCCGCCAGTTCCGCTAATTCATAACGATGATTGCCGTCTTTGATTTCGTAGTAGGATTCGCCAGTTGCGTCTTTCAGCGCTTTATTATGACTAACCTCGATGGGATTATCCTGTAAAAACTTAATTAATTTATCTTTATTTGCGGGGTCTTCTAGTAACTTACGGATGTCATCAACTGTTTTAACATCGCCTTCTATGCCTATGTACTTAACGAGGTCGGTAAGTTGTCCCATTTCGGGTTTATTAGCCCTTGCTATTTCGGCGTCCTCATCTGCAATAGCTTTTTTAAAGTTAAAAGTATCAACTTGAGGAGCGTCAACAGGCGCGTCTCCTTCGGGTCTCAATACCGTGCCTTCGCCGACCTTCGGTTGTTCTTGGTTAGACTTTTGAAAATCGTCAAACTGTTTTAAAATCTTATCTTTTTCTTCTTGTGCCTTTGCTCTTAAACTTTCGATGTATTCTTTATCGGTTTTAGATACGACGGTTAATTGTTCGGTTAAGTCTTCTTTTTCTTTCCGTAAAAGCTTACCCATCTCTCCGTCTTTTAACTCTGGATTTCTCTTAAACAAGTTATCGATTCTTGTAATACGTTCAGCGACAGCGCCTTCCATACGTTGCTGTATTTTCTGCGCATCGCTTGTAGACACGCCCATACGATTAATCATGCTCGACGCTTCAAAACGTCCCATTGCACCGCCTATTCCAGCGCCTAATACACTTCCAAAACCTATTTCAAAAGGACTCAAACTTTTTCTACGCCCTTCCACCATTTCTAACGACTGACGGAATAAAGCTTCACCACCACCCATCGCCGCACCTTCAGCGCCTCTTACGGCGACTGTACCTAGCTTACCAAACCGTGCAATTCTAGCTGGACCGATGCCTGGAATAGTAGAGAACACTCCCGCCGCCGCACCTTCGGGTAAGTTGTAGTCAGCTTCGGGGTCTCTTATTTTTTGAGCAATTGCGTTAGAACCCATTCCACTTGTTAACTGAATACCGATGTATCCCGCCCAACCAGCTGGTCCAGCGGCTAATAGAGGAAGAGCGGCTACACCCGTCGCCATAGGCGCGGCTATTTCAAGACCAATCGCGCTTCCTTCGCGCCACAGGTTTGATGCTTCTTCCGTTTCGGGATCGACATAAGGTTTTTCGTTACGTGGCTGAGTGGAAGTACTGTCAGCGTCTCGAAACTCAGGCAAGCTATCAAAAAATAATTTATCAGACATAATTAAAGTTGTTTATTTATATAAGTTTTAATGAAAGCTAGTCGTCCCTTATCGTCTTTTTCATCAAACCCCATCTTAGTTAATATGTTAGGAATTGTGTTTAGGTCTTTTCCGCTGTTGTAGTTTTCAAAATCAGTAGATGTTAAACCGATATTAAAATTACCTGTTTTTAAACGCTCTTTTACACGCTCTTCAATTTTAAGTTCTAAACTGCTGTAGACGTCACCCACTCCTTCGTCTATTTTCTTGTATAATTCATCGGGTGTAATGTTCGGTAACTGACTTATACGATCTCTGTGGCGTCGTAACTCATTACTCCATATTGATTTAATATCAGCGCTTAACACTTGTAGTGCTTGCGGAGGTGTTCGCACATCTGAAGGGAGACCAAGTAGGTTTTTAACGTAGTTTGAATCGTTAACTTTTCCAGGGATAGGTATTCCGCCTTTAATCGTCGTGTTACTAAAATCTGTTTCAATTATATCCGTGTAATCACGCACAGCGAATCGAGACATAACATTCTTTTGAAAGTCAGTTTCGTTACCGTTAGCTTTTAATAGTTCTTTATAATCAGTAAGTGACAACTCGTCTTTAAAACTTTCTAGATCGTCGCTTACATCAAGACCTAATTCTAATTGTTTACGAATCTCCGCATACACATCAGGGTTAGTGACAACATTAGCTTCGCTTTCTCTGTTATATGTTTTATTCGCTTCTTCTCGCATCTTTGCAATTAAGCGTTCTGCATCTGAAGGTTTAACTTTATTCTCGGTAAAGCCTGTACGAACACGTGTTGACCAGTCGTTTAAAAACGCATCTGTTATTGGTTCGTCGTTATTTAAACGCTGTTGAAACTCAGCTTCAAAAGGTTCTGATACGTTTGTTTTATTCGTGTTATAACTCGTAATAGCCAAGTTAGTGAAATATTGACCGTTAGATAATATACTGCGTTCAAGCTCGTCTAAGCTGTTTAAGATTTCCGTGTTAGCAAACTTTGCTCCCTTATCATTAATCTTCCACTTCTTTAATTCCATGACCTTTTTCATCGCACCCGCCGTGTTACCTTGTTCAACCATATCCGTAATGGCGGGCTTAAATAAGTTATCAAGTGCGTACTTACGACTACCTTTAAAAGAACCAGCACCGTCGTCTAGCCACTCTTTAAACACAGGGTCGTTAATGTCGAATTGATTACGCGTCCAAGCGCTTACTTCGTCGTTTATAGAACCTAACCAATCCGTCTTACCTTGAGCGATTGCCATGTCTTGCTCGCGTCTTGTAACGGTACTTATGAACTCGTTTGAAATCGAATCAAGCAACGGTTTAACTGACTCACGCGCGTAGGCGCTGTCTATACTATCGTAAAAACCTTTGACCGCCTCTTGTGCGTACCCTACTGGATCATCTGCTTGTAAAGCTTCAGGGTCGGTTAATAACTTACGTCTAAATTCTTTTGCTTGCGACTTACTACTTGCCGCTTTAATGCCTAATAGAAAGTCAGGGTTAGAGCGTTCGTCTATTACGCCTTTTTCTGCAAGTTTACGAAGCTGTTGTTTGGTGTTACTTCTACGGGCATCTAAAGACGCTCTTGCTTTTTCTGGGTCTTCTGCAAAGAATTGTTCACCTTTACCTTTTTGATAATCTCCCTCTTCTTTTTTAAACGCCGCATAGTTCTGTAGTATCGGATTAACTTTTTCCAACGACCTAGCAAGCTGTAACATCTTGTTATCACCAGCCTGTTGAACGGATACACGATAGTTACCACCGCTTTGTATCGTCGCTTGAAGGTTAGGGGCGTCCGCTAAGTCTTGGACTTGAAGTCTTTGTTTCGTAGCCATATTATGATGTTAATGATCTTTTAAGGTCAAGACCCGAACGAAGACCACTCAATCCGCCACTACCGATGCTTAACGCGCCTTCAAGGAAGCTTGGTTTACTTACAGGTCGATTAATTCCAATTTGATTATTAACAGTTCTGAAGCCAGCGTCCGTCAACGCAAGTCCAGTTTGTACGTCTTTCATCTCTTGCTGACGAGTAATGCCCATGCGGTACGCCGCTTCTTGACGCGAGTAATCGTTTAACAACGCATCAACAGAAAGTCCTGACACACCTGACTCACCAGCGCTTACTCTTGCGGTAGCAGATGCTTCACGTGCTTTATTCGTAATCTCATTTACTTCACGTGCAGTCGCTTCTTGTTCCTGACCTTGACGCATACGAATAGACATTTGTTCTTGTTGAGCGCGTTTTTGCTCGGCAATAGACGCTTGTCTTTGATACGCTAGTTGTTGCTTCGCCTGTTGGCGTTGCCCTAAAAACGAAGCGCCCGCTGAACCAGCGCCTAAAGCTAAACCTGCTAATGCTAAGTTACACATAATTAAGAATTGTTATTTTTGTAAATATGAAATTGTTTATAACCGTCGATACCAACGTCGCTAAAAGTCGCCCCTAACCACGTTAACCAACGGAATGAAAGTTCATTTGATTCCATGACATAGTTTGTCAATACGTTATAATCGCCCATAAGTCGATCTATCCACTCCTTTGAATGTTTAATAAAAGTCTTTTTAATGAGGTGCATACGGTGAGTACCAAGTAACCAGATTACACCTATGTTCGGTTGTCTGATCGCTGGACACACGCCAAAGCTTCCAACCATGCGCATATCAAGTGTAGTTACTGTCCACGCTTCTTCTGATATTTTATAACTCTCTTGAAGCGCTTGACGAGGATGTTGACCTAGACCTATTATTTCTAACATATCTTGGGTGCGCATATCTTCGTATAAAGGCAACCAATCAAACTCCCCATTGGCGGGATCGATCCGACAGTCACTATAAATGTACTCAACTGTATCGTCTTGATCGGGCATGTATAAAGCTTTCAAATTCAGCTGATAATAAATGGGCGGGTAACGCTGAAGAAGACTTTATTTTAACGGTCGCTTCATCGTGTTTACAGTGTATAGGAAAACGGAAACTACCATTATCTAACACAAGAGAACCAATGACAGAGTCTGCGCCAAGGACGGAAGGATTAAAAGCATAAGAATAAGTGTCACGGAATTTAGGCGTTACTTCAATCGTAAAATGTCCAGTGTTAGAATATTCAACAGAACCATTCTTTAACATCTGACCTGTAAAGTTACTTGTACTACGTCCGCCCTTTTCCGTAGGTTGTTTAAGCGTCTGTAATGAGAACTCATACTCCATGTCGTATTCGAGTCCTACAAAGAAGTCAGTACTTGAGATGTCTACGTTAACAGTAAACGATGAGCTGGATAAACGAGTAAGCGGTAGCCGTGCGCCATCAAGCGTATATACAACAGCGTTAACTGGATCATAAGGCATACCTGTAACCGTCGTTAATTTAGTTGTAGCGCTGTAAGTCTTTCCTAATGCGGCACTTGCGACACGACGATCTAACAAAATAGAATATGACTTCGTTCCATCGACATGAGCGGGTTCGACAAACATGCGTTCTAAGTTTGTCTTTGTACCGTCGTTTGTAACGAGGTAAAGCGTTGAATCAACAAAACCCATACCAATCACATCGTTAGCAAAGTCAAAACGTTGCCAAGCTGATTGTATTTTTTCTTTGTTATTCCAGTAGTAGCGATAAACGTAAAGCTGTTTTAAATTATTACTTGAAGAACTAACGATTAAGTCTTCGGTCGATGTACCAATTACGTTTCTAAGACTTCCTTTTATATATGTAGGAACTTGAGCGGTGATTTCAGACGCGTCAAAAACGTCCGTATCATTATCGACAAAGAACTCATATACGCCTTCGCTCTGTCCGCGTGGAAAACTAAAATATACAAAGTTAGAAAGCGCTAAAGGTCGTATCTTTGTGTTCGCGTTGTACTCGGTAACAGGTGATATACTGACTGTTTTCGGTGTAAGTATCTGATTACCACGTAGTACGAACTGTGATTGTGGACCGAACAACAGTAACTTCTCTTGGAACGGTATAGCGTGTTTAAGCGTCGATACCTTCGTGTGTGCCACGCCTACATCAATAGGAGCAGAATCAAGAAGTGATTGGGTAGTCGTTCTCCAGAAGTTAAAATATTTATCAGCTTCGCTAAAAACGACGGATGTATCAGTTAACAACCCAAGTCTGTTCTTAAAGAAAAAGATGTCGTTTATTTTATTATCTACAAAAGAAGGCGCTGGATTTGTTTTTAAATTACCCGCCTGTCTATCTTCCCACAATACAGGTCTTATCGTATAACCTGTAATCTCTCCCGCCGCATTCAGCGGATTAGGAAGTATACGTATCGGTAATGTTTCTCTATTAAATCCTACTTTTTCACCCTTGCCTTGTCCAATCAAGCTACGGTCTTCTGTCCATCCTACCGATTCAATCCACGAACCTTCGCCAAAATCTTCGTTATCTTTCGTTTCAAAAACGACAAAGTAATCATCTTGATCGAGTTCGGCGTCCCCTCGTACTTTGACACGAAACCCGTTATAACATTGCTTAGGTAGGTCAGTTATAAAATCAACTTCTTTATAAATTGCTTGTAGCCCTGTGTTAGATAAACCATCGCTCGTTCTTATCGTGAAGTCCGACTCAACAGCGTTTGTAATCTTTACAACACTACCTTTGGCTTCTGCTGATATTGTAGCTCCGCTAGTTATAGTCCCAGCTGTAAAAGTAGCAACAGAAAAACCCGAAGGTACGTAAAAATTAGGGTCGGTGTTTGTGTATGTAGAACCTAATCTTACCACTTTTCTAGCATGTCCCTGTGCAGTTACATCCACCCAAGCCCCCCTTATATATAGATATTCACGCGTCTTAGGATCAAGCGCCACGCCAGATACGTATCCAGAGCCTACGGACGTCATGTTAACACCTGTTATAACACCGTTCGTAATAACGGCTTCACCTTTAGCGCCTTTACCATTATTCCCTACTTGGTCAAATGTAATTTCAACTTTGTAAGGGGTGTCAGGGAAACCATTTAAATAGTAGTAGAGCTCAGAAGCTGTATAAGAGAAGTAACCATTACCACCGTCGGTAATATTTACGCTTGTTAAATACGTTCCACTTGTCGGGAAGGCTGTATTAATAGATGTAGCTAATGCGCCCGCAATGTCTTCAGAGTCGTCGCTACTTGAAGCTTGTACTGGAGCGCCTAGTGCAACCTCGTTTATTACGACGTTGTAATCCACGTTATGTGCGGCTTGCTTAACAAACACTAACGCCTCTTTAGCAAGTGTCTCTGATAACTCAGTACCCAGTGATACCGTTGTTTTTTTATTAGCTACAAAAGTATAATCAGCAACCGTTAAAGCTCTAAGATCATTAAGCGGATCAGTCGCACCGTCAAGATACGTTTGAGCGCTACTGCTTATACTTGTAATAGGTATAGACGCTCCTGACTCTAAATTAAAAATACTTACTGCTGTAGTACCGCTATCATGGTTAAAACATATGACGTGCTTATTCGTATCATCACGGTCTACAAAATGGACTAAAGCGTCGTTTTGGAGCGGCGTACTAAACAGGTCTTTAACGTGTTCAGTACTTGGACGTTTCGTAAGTCCTTCAACAACAGAGCTTATCGCGTTTACTTGGCTTTCAGCTTGTCCAGGAAATCTTAAATTGTCAGGTTGTTGCGATACACCTTGAACGAGGTTCGGTACAGAAGTAGTAAGTAACGGCATGTCTATCTATCTACAACACGTAATACGTCATAATTGTCAAATATATTACGATCTGCGTTTTCACTGTCGCTGTCTATCGCAGTAGCTTTTGCGTTAATCTCGTCACGAAGCGTAAAGCTCTCGATCTCAGGCGACCCAAGAAAGCGATTAGCAAACTTACGAGCAGATCGTATCGTGATGTAGCTTCTAAATTGTTGTGGTAGTTCTTCAAAGGTAAGTTCAAAAGTGATAGAGACGTCTAGGTCTTCGCCAAAAACGTCAGTATGGTTCTTCCTGTCGTACAGGTTATTACCACGTTGTACGATGTCTATGTCGTTGTACTTGTCGATAGGTACGTCGATTTTAAGCGTGTTTGTTGGGAGTACAATTGTGTTAGCTGATGTACGAGTGAGCGGATAAACGTGCTCGGTGTTGTAATGCCAACCTTCCGATTGGACTTCTCTATTAACTTCATCAAGGACGTTTAAAGCGGTCACCACGGAAACAGGTAAACTGCTACCGCTGATGGTATTAACAGGACTTTCGCCCACTACGCCAATCATTGTGTTGACTGCTTCAAGCTTCGATGTAAGTGCCATATATAAAAGGTAAGAATAAAGTTAAAGAATAATCTGATTGCGAGAGAGGAGCGAGGTCAAAACGAAAATTAAAACCCTCGCTCCCCTCAACACAACCAAACAAGAATGGACTATTTCTGTAATTCAATAGCACATTCTGGACGGAGTATTCCGTGACCCATAGCGTACTTTGCAATAAACAGAGTTCCTTGGCGCTCCATCTGATACTCGGACTCAGTCGCAAGATCAAGAAGCTTAACTGTTCCAACAGCCGATGGGTGAGCAACGATACCAAGCGAGTTGGTGAAGTTACCATTGTACCCTACGCCGCCTGAACCGAACACATCGTTAGAAGAAGCTCCGTCACCTGTAGAGGTGGAAGACAAATCAGTCGATGGAAGGTGAGTAGACTTGAAGATGCTGATACCAGCAACTTGAGCGATAGAACCAGAAGCAAGTGATCCAGAACCACCAACGTCTTGATTAGACGCAGAAGTCGAGATAACGAGCGATCCGCTACCACCAGTGATAAGCTTGTAATACTCTTGAGGACGAAGAACGCAGAATCTTCCATCGGAAGGAACGTCGTTTTCATCGAGCTTTTGAGCGGCTGTAAACAACGCGGCAACAAGTTCTGCTCCTGTTGGATCAGTATTGTCGGAGTCGTCAGACCCGTCAGCGGGTGTTCCCATCGCGTTAGCAGATACGTCAAGTACTCCACCAAGCTTTCCACCTGTAACGTTAGCTGTAGCTTCACGAGCGGCGGCGATAAACACTTTAGCAATCGCTTCATCGAAACGTTTAGCAAGCGCTTTACCAAGCTCAGAAGCATAGACGGAACGTATATCGTAATGATTTTTTACATCGTCGATAGAACTGAGGAATGTCGAAGAAAGAAGTACGTCGTCAATAGTGATGACTTTCTCGTTCTTCTTGATGTCGCTCAAGTAAGAGTTACCGCTGTCAGCAATGTTCTGTCCAGGAGTATAGTAGTTAGCGGAAGCAATACCTGTTACAGGAAATTGAGCGCTCTTACCATTCTCGATAGTACGGATAGTATGCAAAGGTTTGAAGATATTATTTTCTTCAAAGGTCGTTAATATTTCGCCAGCAAACTTCTTCAAGAAAAGGGCATCAGCCGCTCCACTTGAATTAATCTGACCGACGCGTGAGGGAGTTGTATCTCCATTAGCCATAATTTAAGTTCTCCTATTTATAGAGTTAATATTAGTGTTAGTATTATTAGTCGTTGCTAGTCGGTCAGTTGTCCCGCGCACGGGGCTGTCTTTTGCTTCGTCTAAAAAAGTGTTATCTTCGTCCTCCAGGTGTGAAGTAAAACCCCACGATCATTGGCAGAACTACGGTTGCTTGAAAGAGCGCGATATGTCCTGTTGTAACAACCAAAGGGGCTTGGCTTGCTTGAAGACTGATGAGTCCGAATAAAAGTTCGTTCCGTCCTTCTCCCGTGATGTTAGTGACGGAGACAAGTGGGACGGTTGGATAAACGGCTGTGATGCACGTGACGAACGAGAGCGTTGACATCCCGATAAGAGCAAGCATACGACGAGTACCACGGACAAAACCGCCAGCATCCCCGCTATTGATACTTTCTTGAAACTTAACTGCTTGTTCATTATTACGTGCCTCCCTTGCCATTTCGAGTTCAAACCGATGTTGACGACTGTCTACCAACGCGCCGAAAACGCCCTTTAACACGCTTCCCATCGCGGCACTTCCACCGCCTGTTAGAAAGAGTGTTAAGAGTTCAAACATATCAGATATTGGATACCGCCAATCGACGGTCTACCTCGGCGTGATACGCCTTATCGCCGCTTTTATATCGTGGGTCTTGCATTGCTCGACTCACTTCTTGCATAGATTGATACGGCATTGTCGATGTACCTGTTGTATTGCCCGTGACAAGCTTTGGTCCTTGACCACCTGTCTCGTTCTTATAACGCGCATACAAACCGCTTACAGCGAGTTTAGCGTGTTCAACAGTTCCATTATTTACAACGTCGTTAAAAGTGTTCATTTCTTCGTCCGACAGCACTTCGCCAGCCCATTCCGACATAGTATCGTATTCACCATTTGCCGCGCCTTTAATCGTAGTTGATTCGCTGTCTTGTAGAGCCGCTTGACCACGCGCAAAGCTATCGACCAACTCGCGGTTAAGACCGACTTTAGCAAGCGCTTCATACGTTTCATCTGCAAGTTTACCGTCATTCTCAAAAAATTCCTTCGATGCGTCTGTGATTAAAGTTTGTGCTTCGTTTGATTCCGTAGAAGGTTCAGTCTCATTTGTTACTTCTTCTTCGACTTCTTGTTCTTCTGCGGGTCTGCCCATCTTGGATTCAAGTTCTCCATAGGCTTTGACGAGGTCTTCCGCTGATTTAAACTTCTCTGGTAACCATTCTGGGCGTTCTTGCTCGACTTGAGGTTCTTCAACCGTCTCTGTTTGCTGTTGATCGGGTTCAATCTCGTTAGGTGCTTTTTCGTTTATTTCGACTTTTTGGTAATCTGCCATGATGTTTCACTTTTGGTTGTTACTGTTCTTGTGGTTGTTGTTGTTGTGCAATAGCGTTTATAGTCGGCGCTACAGCGGGCGCTCCAAGCTTCATCATCATTTCTTGTTGTTGAGCCTGTTGCATCTGTTGTTGAATTTCTTCTTCCGTCTTAATCAATCCTTCGGTCTCGATTCCCAACGCGGTAGCACGTCGTTTAAAGTAATCACTTACATTGACGTACTGCATAACGGAGTCAGGACCGACGACTTGTGACGCTCCAGCTAGGAACATATCAAGACGATTAAGATCGTTACCACGTCCAAGCGCTTCAACACCTGTTACTATGGTAGGTTTAACGATGTCCTTCGGAAGTTTAGGAAGGCGATCCTTCTTACTCATTCGCTCCATTAAGCGCGATACAAGCGGAAGTTGGAACTCCTGTGAAAGAATTGAATAGAGACCGCCCAATGCTGATTCTAGTTCTTGGCTTAACATACGTATTTCTTCAGCTGTAACTCGTTCAGCATCACGCACCACGGAACTATTCAAAAGGAAAGCGTGAGATAAACGGTCTTGTATTTTAGCACTTACCGATTCAGCTACACGAAAATCATTAAACTTATTAAGTTGTAAAACGGATACATCACTGTCACTGCCTTGTACAATCGCACCGTTAGGCGCTTCAGCCAAAGTTCTCGCGCGCGTAGTACCGTTAGGATTAATCATAAACAACACCTTAGCGGCGGCGGCACTACCTTCTACAATTGCTTTAGTCAGCGCTTCAAGCGATTTAAGGTCGCCTATGTACTCTTCAACAAATCCACGTCCGTAGTCTTCGCCATCAATGCGTGTATATCTCAACGGTATCCAAGGCGATTTATCAACGGAATATGATCCTTTGGACTCTTCGATGACAATTCCTTTGACGTCCTGTTGAACGATGAACTTGTCACCTTCACGAACAATACTCGTGTATAAGTCGCAGTTGTTTTCTTTAGATTCTTTATATACTTCGTCGCGTACTTCTTCGGGAAGCATGAACGGAGCAACAGTTTCCTTCACGGCTATATGCGTGACATTTCCCATTGCATCGCGCTTAACGACGTATCTGTCTGGACGGAACACACGCATACCACCTTCGTCAGGCATGTATAAAAGCGTGTTACCACTAACCAATAAATTCTTTAGTGCTTCAAACACACCGACTCGAAACGCTTCGACTTCGACCTCTTGACTTACTGCTCGTTCAACATCGCTTAAAGCTTTTTCAAGATCGGTGCGTAACTGTTCGCCTTGCTCCTCGCCCATTTCTGCCTTTGCTTTTTCAAGCTCGTATCGGTCGATGACCAAACGAAAGAAAGGCGCGTTAGGCGGTAGTAAAGCGA
>Ga0208434_1000458_pt1 | contig 19673 bp, 36 predicted proteins | sample 13_taG_FD_184086 | JGI IMG/M metagenome (GOLD analysis project Ga0208434, IMG submission 184086) | Marine viral communities from the Subarctic Pacific Ocean - 13_ETSP_OMZ_AT15268 metaG (SPAdes) (version 2) | ecosystem: Environmental > Aquatic > Marine > Oceanic | place: Pacific Ocean | collected... | reverse complement strand
ACGGCGGTAGCAGTGTTAAAGGCAAGTCAATGAAGATTAGAAAAAATAATCCAGCTGCAAGACGTTCATTTAGAGCAAGACACAACTGTGATAATCCAGGACCACGTACTAAGGCACGTTACTGGTCATGCAGGAAATGGTAAAAGGAAAATAAAATGACAAAAACAGTAGCACAAGAAATTAGAGAAATGGGCGATCGCCTGTCAGCATTGTATGACGAGCCAGTAGCAGTTGACGAAGCAGGTGGGTATTATACACAACCAGTATACGACCTAATTGAAAAACACGGTATTGAAAAAGTAATGCACGAGCTACTAACATCGTTAGATGCTGATGCAATTCAAAGTTTTTTAAAACGTGCAGATTTTGAGGATTAATCAATGCGTATAGATGAATTTACAAATAAAAAGGACGAACGTGAATTACCGTTTAGTGTCGCAGAAGACCTAATGGTTTTTATGCGTAACGATCCTACATTCTATCGTAAGAAGTTTTATCCTTGTATGGCAGACATGCAAGATGCTAAAATAAAAGGTCAAGAAGTTAACTTTCCAGAATATGCTAGACCTATGGTAGTAAGTGCAATGGAAGACTACTGTCGTAAGTTTAATGTATCAAGTAATTCACAAAGTGTGTTTACAAAAGAAGATGAAGATGCTGTAATTGAAAAGCTCTATGATCAAGAAATAATGAAGATAGAGACTGGAGATTACTAAATGCGCTTTCAAGAATTCCGCCACGTATTAACCGAAGCAGCTAAAGTTGGCCGGGAATATCAGCATCTAGAAGATCTTGTGTTTGTAAAAGGATCTAAAGGTGCTTTCGAAGCAGCAGACATATTAGAAAAACTAGGTAGCGATAGCGGAGATGTTGCTATTAAGTGGGACGGCAATCCAACAATTTACTGGGGTCGTGAACCTGATGGTACGTTTGTACTTGTAGGTAAAAATGGTTGGGGTAAAAACAAATCAACATCATCACAAGACTTATCACGCTTTATTCAAAATTCAGGTAAAGGTGTAGAACAAGAACCGTGGCGTAAAGACTTTGGAGAAGAAATGGGTGAGATATTTGATATTATGCAAGCATCAACTCCTGCTAACTTCAGAGGCTATGTTTACGGAGACTTACTATATAGTCCACGTAAACCATTTACAAGAGAAAATGATGCAGTTACCTTTGAGCCTAACAAAGTTAAGTATACAGTTGACACTAGTAGTAAACTTGGTAAACGTATTGCAGGTTCACAGGTTGGTATAGTAGTTCATACCAAGTATGACGAATGGGGCGGCAAGGTTGGACAGCCAATAAAAAATGTTCAAGAATTAAATTCAAACGAAGCAGTAGTGTTAGGTCAAACATATGTTACACACCAACCTACAGTAGACACAAAAGCAGTTGAAGCTATTAAAGTTAAAGCAAAGAAGTATGCAGCTGATATAGATAAGTTTTTAGCAGGTGTACAAGGTCTAAGCAATCCAGCAAGTATTATATACACTTACATGAATCATATGACTCGTACACAACAATTAAGTAAAATTACAACAGGCTTTTTTGATTGGCTAAGTACTAGTAAAGTAAGTCAAGGACAACAAGCAAAATTAGCAGCGATGAATGAAGCTAATCCAAAAGCATTGCCAGAATTATTTGATCTTGTAAGACAAGTAATGCAAGCAAAAGATAGTATTATTGATCAACTTGATAATGCAGACGCAGATGTAAAGGCTACTACAGCAGGAGAGAAAGGCGGAGAAGGCTATGTTGCACTAGGAAGCAAAACTAAACTTGTACCTAGAACACGCTGGCAACCGAATTAAATATGTTATTAAGAGAACTATACGAAGGACCTAAAAAAGTAGCTGTAGCGGCATTCGGCAGAATGAACCCGCCTACTATCGGCCATGCAAAACTTGTAGATAAAATTAAAAGTCAAAAAGGTGATCATTACATCTTCCTAAGTCAAACCCAAAAGCCAAAAGATAATCCATTACCTTTTGATGTTAAATTACAGTTTGCTAAAAAATTCTTTCCAGGAGTAAACGTAGGTCATGCTAGTGTACGTACTCCAATACAAATGTTACAAATGTTAGAAAAACTAGGTTACACAGATGTTATCTATGTAGCAGGTTCAGATCGTGTAGCAAGTTTTGATAAACTGTTTAACGATTACAACGGCAAAGAGTATAACTTTGATAGCATTACAGTTATAAATGCAGGCGAACGTGATCCTGATGCTGAAGGCGCAGAAGGCATGAGTGCAAGTAAAATGAGAGCCGCAGCAGCAAGTGGTGATTTAAAAGCATTTGCACAGGGTGTTCCAGATAAAAAATTAGCACAAAACATGTATGATGCTGTACGTAAGGGTATGGGTGTTAAAGATGCTGAGCCTGTTGAAGAAGGCGATCTAGTAGTAGACAAAGGATCACTAGCAAATTATTTGCGTGATACTATTAAAGATTATGTAATGCAAGAAGAAGATGTAGAAAAACTTGCTCAACTGTTAAAGTTTATGGTTGGTAAAACAATTAAAGCACGAGGCGATAGATTTGTAATCACCAAAGAAGATGTACAAGAAGCATTAGGTTTGGTTGAGCGTGAGCTTACAAAGGGCGAAGAAAAAGAAAAAGAAAAACTTGTCAAAGGCATGAAGAAAAATAAAGACGATTTTAAACAACGTTACGGTAAAGACGCTGAAGCAGTAATGTATGCAACTGCAACTAAGATGGCTAAAAAGTAATGGATGAATTAGAACGCATAAAGAAACTTGCAGGAGTTAATGAATTCAAAGGGTATACTGAATATACTCTTGAAAATTTTAGTGACGCTGCAAATGCAAATGCAAAGAAGATGCGTGATAATAATATAAAGCCCGGCGACGAAGAATGGTTCAAACTATGGTTTAGTAAACCTAAAATGATGAATCAAAATATGCCTAGTGGATTTAGAGGTAGAACAAAATGAGATGGAAAGATATTGCAGAAGCAGCCGGTGTTGGCAAAATTACTAAACAAAATACTACTGTTGATGTAAAGCCTGGTGAAACACAACGTCAAGCAGCAAAGTTTGGAAACAAGGTTGACAAAAACGGCGTACCACCAACTCTTAGTAAAAACGTCAAAGGCAAGAGTACAAACGTATTATTTAATTTAGGTCTTGCTGAAGATTCTACACAGGAAGGAAAAATGATTCCTAATCCTGCAAATACATTTATTGCAAAAGCAGATACAGCATACGATCATTATAAGTTAGGCACTAATATGGCTAACTTAAAGGATGTTCCTAAAGGTGCTAATTATGACGAACCTGACGTAGTTATTGCTCCTTACGCTGGCAAGAAAGAAATGAAATACTTGCAAAAGGAACTTACCCGTATTGGTTATGATGTACAAGATGCTGACGGCTATTATGACACACACTTTGATGATGAGCCAACAGGCGGGGAAGCACCTCCACAAATAAAGAACTTTGGTCCTTTAGGTAGAGTTCCAGTAGCTAAACTCAAAGGTGTTCAAAAACAAAGATCATATAAAAAACTAGCAAAGCAATTAGAAAGAGTTTTAGACGACGACTATGCTCCACTACAAATTGATCGCAAGGGTAGAGTAGTTAACGGACACCATAGACTAGATGCACTACGTTTAGTTGGTGAAGAATATGCTCGTGTACACATGGCTGACGATGTAGTAGAAGATATGCTAGACGAAACATACGCTGATGAAAAAAGAGCAAAAACAAAAAGACAATTAGATACTCATGCAAAACGAATGAACAAGTCAGCTCGTGATTCTATCAAAAAATACGAAAAAGATAAAGAACAAAAAACAGACGAAAACTTTGCTGACGGTAAGAAAAAAGGCAAAAGTCGTCCTGGTAGAGTAAAGAAGTCGGGTGCTAGTTGTAATGGTTCAGTAACTGAACTACGTAAGAAAGCAAAGAACGCAAGCGGTGAACGTGCTAAGATGTATCATTGGTGTGCGAATATGAAAAGTGGAAAGAAGAAGTAAAATGTTTAGCAAACAATGTAAACTACATTTAGAAGAAAAAGGCGAAACAGGATTAGAACATATGAAAGCGGCATTAAAGACAGCCGTAAAACTTCAATTACTTGTACCAGCATTAGTAGTACATAGTGTTGCTCCACGCTTTTTTACAGACACAGCAACAACAGCAATGAAAGACATATTAGGAGACAGACATGAAGATAAATGAATTATTAGAATCTCAAAAAGACACACATTGTTCAGACAAGTGTTGTGGTGCAGATACTAAAAGAGAAGACTGTAAATGTCCTGCAGATTGCAAACACTGTAATTGTAACGATCCTAGTGTTGCAGAAACTACTACATCAGGTGCAATAGCTACTTCGATGGGCGGCGGCAATGGCTTTGCTACTGGCATTGGCACAATACAACGTCGAGTTACAAAGAAGAAAAAGAAAAAAGCATAAATAGTATATAAGATCCGGAGACTAATATGAACAAAACAGAATTACAAGAAGGTTTAGGCGAATTAGCAGATATTGCTGAACGTGACCACGAAGTACAAATGGCTCGTGCAGACCTTTATAAAATTGCAAAGTATGCAATTAAACTACACGAAATGCTAAAAGGCGTAAGTGAAGCAGAAGGTTTAGAAGGTTGGGTGCAATCTAAAATTACTAAATCAGCAGACTACTTAGGTAGTGTGTACCATCATTTAGATTATGATCAAGTTAATGCAGATGCAGGAGATGAAGTAGCTGAAGGTAAATTTAAATCAGCTGCACATCGTAAAGCAGTACATGCTGGTAAAGCAAGTGGCAGAAGAACAAAGAAGAAGCTACGTGCAGGAGCATATGAGTCAGAATATAAAGACCAGTTACATGCTAGACTAGCTGAAAAGAAAGTTGCAGAAAAAGTAACTACAAAAAAGATTACGGCTAAGCCAATTCAATCTAAATCTATTAGCCCAAATACAGGTGGCAATAAAGTATAATGGACTTTCATAAACTTCAGCAAAAGCTATTTCAAATGGATCCTACAGATCCAAGAGAAGATCTAGCAAAGTTACAGCAAGCAGCTCAAGGTGGTTCGGCCGCAACCGGAACAGCCCAGCCTACAAAAAACTACTTGCAAGAAACTGCTGAAGTTACACAAGGTTCATTAGAGTTAGATAAAGATTATTCTGTATCTGATTTTGCTGCACTTGCCGGAGTTGTTACAGAAGGCAAACAAAAGACAGGTAGTGCTGGTCAAGCAAAAGGTAAAGATCCAATGCCTAAAGCAGAACCAGGACGCACAAAGCATCCTTTAAAGGATAAACTAGTAGGTGAAACCTCAAGTGATAGAGTAACTCAGTTAGAAGCAAGAGTGGAATACCTTGAGGGAGTAATTGAAAGTTTACTAGAAGGCAAACCTAAAATAGCAAAGCCATCTAACCCTGTTGCTAAACATATGAACACTTATAACAAAGCAAGTGTCGTACCAGATAAGAAAAAAGATGCCAAGTCTGGCAAGATGAAACATAAAGGCAAAGAATTTGAGTCTATTAAAGAAGAACTGTATAAGCTCTTAGACGACAAAAAGTAACCTTTATATCCTTTACAACCATTTAATGGTTGACAATCAATCAAATCTATATTATAATAAAGACTAACAACAACAGGAGAATGTTATGGGTAGTCGAACCTACGGTGCTGATGAAAAAGCAAAACTAGAACGTCTTGTCAAAGAGGGCGTAACTGTTCTACAAGAAGTCGAAGATTTAAATACAGGCTTAAAAGAAACTGTTAAAGCAGTAGCAGAAGAAATGGATATTAAGCCTTCATTAATTAACAAAGCAATTAAAATTGCACAAAAACGTGACTGGGATAATCATGCTGACGCATATGATGACTTAGAAACACTTATTACTACGTTAGGCTATGATAAGTGATCGCCCGTATAAAAGCATTTTGGGTAGATAGTTATACTAGTGACAAAACTGCTTTTTACTTTGAATTAGTAAGTTTTGTATTTACTGTATATGCTAGTCTAACACTTGCATTAACAGCAAGTGATCCTAATATGCTTATAGTATATCCGGGGTTCTTAGTAGGCAGTGTTACACAGTGCTATGCTGCTTTTAGGCGCGGCGCTGCCTGGGTAATGTTACTAACTGGATACTTTGCTGTAGTAAATGTATTCGGATTTGGAGTAGCTGCCGGTTGGTGGTAATAAGTATTAGTACGCTCAATGACAATTGTCGAGCAAGAAGATGGTTAAGTTGGCCATAAGCAACGTAAGGAGAAAATTGAATGCCATATGTAGACGCGATGTTCGATCGCGATCAAGATATCATCCGGGTCGTAGAACGCCGAGATGGTAAAAGACACTTTACAGAATATCCTGCAAAATATACATTTTACTTCGAAGACCCTAGAGGCAAGTATAAGAGTGTATTCGGTGATCCGTTAACAAGAATTGTTTGTAAAAACACAAAAGACTTTCGAAAAGAAGTTGCTATTAATAAAGGCAAGAACTTATTTGAAAGCGATATTAATCCAATCTTTCAATGTTTAAGTGAAAATTACTTACAACAAGATGCACCTAAACTAAACATTGCTTTCTTCGATATTGAGACTGACTTTGATCCAGAGCGAGGCTTTGCTGATCCAGCAGATCCATTTATGCCGATTACATCTATATCTGTGTACTTACAATGGCTTGAAACAATGGTGTGTTTGGCAGTTCCGCCCAAAACACTTACAATGGAACAAGCTGAAAAAGAACTTGAAGGCATTGATAATGTAATGTTGTTTGAACGTGAAGGCGACATGATCGACACGTTCTTAGACTTAATCCAAGATGCTGATATCCTAAGTGGATGGAACAGCGAGGGTTATGATATTCCCTACACTGTAAATAGGACTAGTCGTGTACTAAGCAAAGATGACACACGTAGATTCTGCTTGTGGGGACAACTGCCTAAGAAGCGTGAATACGAAAAGTATGGGAAGCAAGCAGTTACATTTGATCTAATTGGTCGTGTACACTTAGATAGTTTAGAACTATATCGTAAGTACACCTATGAAGAACGTCATACATATCGACTAGATGCTATTGGTGAAATTGAAGTAGGCGAAAATAAGGTGCCATATGAAGGCACACTTGATCAACTGTACAACAATGACTTTAGAAAGTTTATTGAATATAACATTCAAGATACTGCACTACTAGACAAACTAGATAAGAAACTACGCTTTATTGATCTTAGTAATACTGTTGCACATGAAAACACTGTGATGCTACAAACAACAATGGGTGCTGTTGCTGTTACAGAGCAAGGCATTGTTAACGAAGCACACAACAGAGGTTTGCAAGTCCCCAATCGTCCTAAGCGTGATGATACAGAAAACACACAAGCCGCTGGTGCATATGTTGCATTTCCAAAGAAAGGACTGCATAAGTGGGTAGCGTCAATGGATTTGAATTCACTATATCCAAGTGTTATTCGTGCATTGAATATGGCACCCGAAACTATCATTGGGCAAATACGTCCTGAGATTAGTGAAGCTCGTGTACACGAAGACATGACTCTTAAAAAGAAGTCGTTTGCAGGTAGTTGGGAAGGACGTTTTTCAACAGAAGAATATGAAGCAGTTATGGATCAACGCAAAGATATTGCACTAACTGTTGATTGGGAAGATGGTCGTACTGATGTATTGTCTGGTGCTGAAATTTATCAACTAGTATTTGATAGTCAGATGCCGTGGATGCTTAGTGCAAATGGTACTATCTTTACACAAGAGTTCGAAGGTGTTATTCCAGGACTTCTAAAGCGTTGGTACGCTGAACGTAAAGATATGCAGAAGATGTTAAAGAAAGCAAAAGATGCAGAAAACAAAGCAGAAATTGAATATTGGGATAAACGTCAATTGGTTAAGAAAATTAATCTTAACAGTTTGTACGGTGCTATTCTCAATCCTGGTTGCCGTTTTTTCGATAAACGTATCGGGCAATCAACTACGCTTTCGGGCAGAACTATTGTTAAGCATATGTCGGCGGAAGTAAACAACTGTATTACTGGAACATATGATCATGTTGGTAAAGCTATGGTTTATGGTGATACTGACTCTTGTTACTTTAGTGCTTGGCCGTTACTAAAAGACGATGTTAATTCAAACAAACTTGAATGGAGTACTGAAAAAGCTATTTCATTGTATGATCAAATCTGTGAGCAAGCAAATACTACATTTCCAAAGTTTATGGCAGATGCATTTCACTGTCCAAAAAGCCGTAGTGATGTTATTGCCGCAGGTAGAGAAATTGTTGCGAAGTCAGGGTTGTTCATTACTAAGAAGCGTTATGCGGCACTAGTTGTAGATAACGAAGGTTTTAGAACAGATGGCGATGGTCCGGGTAAAGTTAAAGCAATGGGCTTAGACTTGCGTAGATCAGACACTCCTGTGTTTATGCAGAACTTTTTGAAAGAACTACTTTTAATGGTACTTACAGATGTTCCAGAAAAAGATGTACTAGAACGCATTACTGAATTCCGCAAGGAGTTTCAACAAATGCCGGGCTGGGAAAAAGGTTCGCCTAAACGTGCAAACAAAGTTGGCCACTATGGTCGACTAGAACAAAAACAAGGCAAGGCAAATATGCCTGGTCATGTACGAGCAAGTATTAACTGGAATACACTAAAGCGCATGAACGGTGACAAATACTCGCAAGAGATTGTTGACGGTATGAAAGTTATTGTTTGTAAATTAAAACAAAACCCTCTAGGATATACAAGTGTTGCTTACCCAACAGACGAATTGCGTATTCCAGAATGGTTTAAAGAATTGCCATTTGATGATGCGGCTATGGCAGAAACAATTATTGATAACAAGCTAGACAATCTAATTGGTGTGTTGAATTATGATCTTGAAGATACAAAGTCACACACAACGTTTGGTAGCTTGTTTGAATTTGGAGACTAATATGAAGATTAAGGTTGAGTTAGAACTTGATACTGTTCGAGATGCTGACGAGATTGAAGCACTTATGGATATTATTGATTCTATAAGAAACAGAGATTACGAAGAAGAGGATCAGTAATGGATTGGGGAATGTTAGGAATACTTGCAGTAATGATGTGTCCAATGGTATTTGGTGCAATTACATTTATATACTCTCATTCATCCACAGAGGAAGTTACTAAACAATGGTGGAGTAAATTTAACAAATGAGTAGAGTAGGATTTACATGCAGTGCATTTGATTTGTTACACGCAGGACATATACAGATGCTACGTGATGCAAAAGAACAGTGCGACTATTTAATTGTAGGGTTACAAACTGATCCCACAATAGATAGAGCTGAAAAGAATCCGCCAATACAAACTATTGTCGAACGTTATACACAACTTAAAGCAGTTCGTTACGTTGATGAAATTATTCCTTACGGAACTGAAAGAGATTTAGAAGATATACTTTCTATGTATAATTTAGACATACGTGTACTTGGTGAAGAATATCGTGATAAGGATTTTACTGGTAAAGATATTTGTCGTAAACGTGATATTGAATTATATTTTAATAAAAGAGATCACAGATTTAGTAGTTCTTTACTTCGAGAATCTTGTAAGGCAAAGGAGAAAACATGAAACAGTATTTTATATTTGACGTAGACGGAACACTTACACTAAGTCGAAAGCATATTGATCATAAATTTTATACATTCTTTTTAGACTTCTGTCGTAACAATTTAGTATATCTAGTTACTGGCAGTGACAAACCTAAGACAATGGAACAATTAACACCAGAGATTTATAACTCTTGTAAAACTGTTTATAATTGTTTAGGAAATGATGTATGGCAAGGTAATGAAAATATCTATACCAGTGAGTGGGTACTACCAGAAGTTGTACAAGAAGCTCTGTCATTTTTATTAACCGAAAGTAAGTTTCCAATACGTTCAGGCTTACACTTTGAACATCGTCCAGGACTTTGTAATTTTAGTGTTGTAGGCCGTAATGCTACTCAAGAACAAAGAGCAGAATACGTAAAGTGGGACAAAGAAACATTTGAGCGTATTAAAATTGCTAACGCTATCAATGACATGTTTCCGCAAATAGAATGTAGAGTAGGCGGTGAAACAGGCATTGACATTATACAGCGTGGCAGAGATAAAGCTCAAATTATAAGTCACTTTGAAGACGAAGATGCAAAGATTTACTTCTTTGGCGATAGAATGGATAAAGCCGGTAATGACTACAGTCTATCAGAAGTTGTTAAAACTAAAGGAGGAGAAATATTTCATGTAAAAGACTATAAAGATACATGGAACTTTCTTAGAAGCCTATGAATATTTTATTAACAGGACATAAAGGCTTTATTGGTAGTGCCTTAGAATATAGACTATTAAGAGCTAACCATGTAGTATTTGGAATAGATATCAAAGACAGTGCTAGTGATGATCTACTACATTATACTAATTGGCCAAAAAAGATTGATCTCATAATACATCTTGCAGGTAAGAGTGGTGTACGTGAAAGTTTAAAAGATCCTGCAGGATACTGGATGAATAACATCGAAGCAAGTCGTAGATTATTTGAAGCATATCCAGACACACGTATACTGTATGCTAGTAGTTCTAGTGCTTACGAGCCTGACTTAAATCCTTATGCGGCGTCTAAGTTTTGCTTAGAAGAACTAGCGTGTCGTTATCCTGATACATTAGGTATGCGTTTTCACACAGTTTATAGTGATACTTGTCCGCGAGAGAACATGTTCTTTAAAAGATTACGTTCGAACACTTTAGAATATACAACTAATCATTATAGAGATTTCATACATTTACAAGATGTACTAGATGCAATAGAAATATTGATCAAAGACAAACGTGTAAATGGTGTGATTGATATTGGTACAGGGAATCCTATTAGGATCCAAGACTTAGCACCGGACTTACCAGTGCGTCTAAATACCCCAGGAGAGAGAACTTTCACTTGTGCTAATACAGAACGAATGAAAGATTTAGGCTTTAAACCTAAATACACGGTAGAAAACTACTTGACAAACCAAAGTAAAGATAATATAATAAACTTATTCAATGGAGAAACAATATGAAAGATATCTTACAAGACGTAGTTGCACATACACATGCACTAGGCTTTTTAGCATTAGTGAAAGTAAGCAACGACAATGGCACACAAATTGACTCGATGGCTGAAGATCGTTCAGTAATTTTAAGTGGCGAAACACATAGTTCAGTTAGTGAATTTGTAGGCACGTTTGGTATGCCTAACTTAGACAAACTTGCACTACACTTAAAAAACCCTGAGTACAAAGACAACGCAAAAATTGATGTAGTACAAGCAGAACGCAATGGCGAAACTGTTCCAACACATATTCACTTTGAAAATGCAGCTGGTGACTTCCAAAATGATTATCGCTTTATGAATAAAGCAATCATTGAAGAAAAACTAAAAACTGTTAAGTTTAAAGGTGCGGCATGGAATGTAGAATTCCAACCAAGCATGGCAAGTATTGCACGTATGAAACTTATGAGTGCGGCACACAGTGAAGAGCCTACATTTAATGTAAGTACTAAAAACGAAAACTTAACATTTAGTTTTGGTGATGCAAGTACACACGCAGGCGAATTTGTATTCCAGCATGGTATTGAAGGTACATTATCGCACACATGGAGTTGGCCTGTAGCACAAGTACAAGCAATCTTAAACTTAGACGGCGATGCAACAATGAGCATTAGTGATCAAGGTGCTATGAAGATTAGTGTAAACTCGGGTATGGCAACATACGATTATATCTTACCAGCACAGAGTAAGTAGAATATGCGCAAAGACTTAACCGCAGAACAACATGACTATGCACGTTTTTTACCTGCACTAAGTGGCTTCTATGCTACATATGTAGGTAAGCAACGTTATGACGAGTATGTAGATAAGTCTCGTATTCCTAGTAACTTTGCTAACGGTGTTGAAAGTCTTAATTATCTTAACTCCAATGAAGGGGCGTTTACTTATAAGTGGACGCTCTATTCTGCAGGACACGCTGACTTAGACACAACTAAATTTGTTCCTAAAGAAGACATGGTGCGTAATAGAGATAGAGATAACACTTGGGTGCTAGGTGACTCAGGCGGCTTCCAAATTGGTAAGGGCGTTTGGGAAGGTGAATGGAAAGATCCTACTAGTCAGTTTGTTAAAGATAAAATGGCAGACTGTGTAGCACGAGGTACAGAAGAACGTACTATTACTAGTACAGATAAGAACGGCAAAGAAACAACAAAAACTGTTACAGTTGATCTTGTAAAAGAGTATCAAGGCAGATTAGATATGGCACAGAAAAAACGTGATGCTGTTCTAAGATGGATGGATGCATACGCAGACTATGGTATGATTCTTGATATTCCAGCGTGGGTATCACGTTCACCAGCAGGAGCATTAGCAACAGGTATTAGTGAGTATGCAGATGCCGCAGAAGCAACCAAGTATAATAACGAATACTGGATGAAACATAGAACAGGTGCTTGTAAGTTCCTTAATGTTTTACAAGGTGAGAATCACACAGACGCAGATGACTGGTATGAGCAGATGAAAGATTACTGTGATCCAGTTAAGTATCCTAACAATCATTTTAATGGTTGGGGTATGGGTGGACAGAATATGTGCGATGTGCATTTGGTTCTTAAACGTCTAGTTACATTACACTTTGACGGACTACTGCAAAAGGGCGTACACGATGTAATGCACTTCTTAGGCACATCTAAACTAGAGTGGGCTACGCTATTAACTGATATACAACGAGCTGTGAGAAAGAATTACAATGAAAACTTTACTGCCACATTTGACTGCGCTAGTCCTTTCCTTGCAACCGCAAACGGACAGATCTACATTCAAAACGAAACTGAAGACCGAAGCAAATGGACGTATCGTATGGTACCGTCAGTTGACGATAAAAAATATGCTTCAGACAACCGCTTGTTCAGAGACACTGTTATATCAGATGGGATATTTAAAAACTTTGAAAACAGTCCGCTCACCGAAAAACTCAAAGTATCTGACGTTTGCACTTATGCTCCCGGAGACTTAAATAAGATCGGTAAAGAAGGAAAGACATCATGGGATTCGTTTAGCTATGCTATACAAATGGGTCACAATGTATGGAGTCACGTTAATGCTGTACAAGAAGCAAACAGACAGTATGATGCAGGTATTGTTCCTAAAATGCTTGTACAAGAAAAGTTTGATAGAGTCTTCTTTAGAGATGTAGTTAATGAAATATTTGCTATTGATAACAAAGAAGATGCACTAGCAAAAATAGAAGAACATTCAAAGTTTTGGATGGCAATACCTGGTACTAGAGGTGCTATTGGTAAAAAGACTGTAAATGCAAGTACACACTTTAACGCACTCTTTGATGTAGAAGAGCCTGAAGAGGACGAACTAGAAGACGGTGTCTTTTCAGAAGAAGAAGAACATAATCTAGAGGTATTAGAAGATGCACAACTTTACGGAGAAACACAATAAGATGGCAGGATACTTACAAGAGTTATACTCAAAGCATAGAAAACTTGACGACGAGATAAAAATGTTGTATAATAACTTTGCAGATAATATGGCTATCAATCGACTAAAAACTAAAAAACTTTGGTTTAAAGACGAAATACACAGAATAGAAAAGGAACTAAAGGAACTATAAATGAAGTCTAAAGAAGAAAAGATATTACAAGTTGTTAACTTATCACCCGACGAATCGGTTATTGAAAAGTTAGCAGAGATACACCCTATAAGACAAGCAGCCTATGCTTCGATTGTACAACTTGTAGTATTAGGCTTTATGTTTGGTGCTATGGCACTAATTAATAGTTTTTTATAAAGGAGACAACAATGAGTGATTTTAGTGATAGAAAATATCATACTGATGCTGATACATATAAAGCGTATCAGTTTTCACAGATTCCGGCTAAACAGGATGAACGTACACCTTACGAAATACGTATGGATAGTTTACATGATGCACTTAATGAATGTGAGCAAGTACTTTCAGGAGCAAGACAGGCTGCTGATCCTAGACACATTCCAGTGTATGAGCAACACAAAGCAGCCATTCTTTCACAGATAGAAGAGCTAAAAGCTAACCCTGACAAACATGGCGAAGTATAATGAAACGTGATTACGAAACAGGCGAAGCAAACGACATTATTTTCTTTACAGGTGTAGAAGTTGAAAAGACTCCTGCATTTGGATTGAAGACGTTGTTTGTTACAGGCGTACAAGATTACAATGAGATAATGAAGTTCTACAACGATGAACAATGTGAACATATCTTCTTTGGTGCTAACCACAGTTATGCTCCTGCTACTGGAGATGACTTTGAAGAATGGGATCTAATGATTCGTGCGTTTACAGATCAAGAGATACTTTGTAGTCTAGACATTCCAAGTACTATTAACTTAGAATGGTTTTTAGATGGCGGACTAACTGAAAGTGATTACTTTATTCCGCAGTTACGTGTAGTAGTTCCATACATCAAACAATTTAACTATAACACTATGTTAAAGATTGACGACAAAGATTTTAAAGCAAGCAATCCAGGTGTTTGGTGTCATAGGTTACACGACTTAATGGATAGTGAAAAATTTACTGATTGGCGTAAATATTCGCTTGACAAACCTTTATAACGAAAGTATACTAGTAGTATGAACAACAACAAGTATGAACCTTACGAAGCATATATGCGGCGTAGAACTAGAGAAGAGGACGCTAAAATGGCAATTGAAACAGCTATGAATAAAGCAGAAAGAAGTATTTGGGTAACCTTTAGCAAAGAAGGTGTACATATGTATCCAGGCGCAGATACTGATCCTAAACTAGCAACAGGCGATTGGGATGACGTATCATTCTTAGGTATTCCACATCGTCATATTTTTCACTTTCGTGTTCGTATTGAAGTATTTCATAACGATCGCGATATTGAGTTCATTCAGTTTAAACGCTGGATGCAACGACTCTATGACGTCGAAGGCGTATTAGAGTTAGACCACAAGAGCTGTGAGATGATCGCAGATGACTTGTACAAAGAGATCTCTAACAAGTATCCCGGCCGGTTTGTAGAGATTAGTGTTGCAGAAGACAACGAAAACGGCTGTTCAATTTTTTATCCTAAATGCTAATAAAAGAGAGAAACTCAAAATGGCTTACAACTTCCCTCCTGTCAATAAGATTTTTGACGATTTGGACAAGTTTCGCGACTACTGTCGCTTCGAAGGCAAAGTGTTTGACGAAGTCGCACTTTATAAACGTGATCACCCTAGTTGGATCGCTTATCAGAAATATCAAAACTATTTACGTGCTAAGGCTCGTAACGCCAATAGGAATACAACTCAACGGAGAAACTAAATGACTATTTACATCGTAGACATCGAAGCAGTTGACACACGCTATACAAAGCAATGGAAAGAACATCTTCCAAGTCAACTAAAGCGAGCTACAAATGAAAACGTAAAAGTTATTAGTGGCGGCGAAACACCTCAGGCAACTACGCCTGGGGCGTTTCTCAACTTCGGCGGTACTAACGTTTATAAAAGTAAACAGTTAGAAACTATTGGTGAAATGTTTTGTAATGGAGAAATACAAGATGGAGATTATTTCCTATATACAGATGCGTGGAATCCAACTGTTATTCAGCTTAGGTATATGTCCGAGTTACTTGGTGTTGATATCGGAATCGGCGGTCTTTGGCATGCTGGTAGTTATGATCCTCATGACTTCCTTGGCAGGCTTATAGGTGACAAACCTTGGGTAAGACATGCTGAGATGTCAATGTTCGAATGTTATGATGATAACTTCTTTGCAAGTGATTTTCATATTGATATATTTACAGATGTATTTAATGAAGACTATGCAATTGACTGGGACAAAATACATCGTGTAGGCTGGCCTATGGAGTATTTAAAGAATAGTTTAGATAGTTATAAAGGTATGGAAAAACGTAACCTTATACTTTTTCCACATAGAGTTGCTCCTGAAAAACAAGTTGATATCTTTAGAGATCTTGCAGAACGTTTGCCGCAATATGAGTTTGTTGTTTGTCAAGAATACCAACTTACAAAGAACGAATATCATAACTTATTAGGGGAAGCTAAACTAGTGTTTAGTGCTAACCTACAAGAGACATTAGGTATTAGTTGGTATGAAGGTGCATTAGTTGATGCTATTCCAATGATGCCTGATAGACTTAGTTACAGTGAAATGGCACTGCCCGAGTTTAAGTATCCAAGTGAATGGACTGAAGACTATGATGCATATCTACATCACAGAGATAAAGTTATTGCACAAGTTGTAAACTACATGGAAAATTATGACGATCTACTTGTTAGTTTAGACAAACAACGTACAAAACTAAACAAAGATTTTTTTAGTGGAGAAGCTTTATATGACTCAATTAAAAAATGATGAAATATATATAAACATTGACGATATTGACTTCACTGATTTAGATTTAGATACAACATTTACTATTTCGACAGATGACACTGATACTTTATCTGCAAACAATATATGGAGTTACAATAATAATAATACCGTTATATTAAATGACGATGTAACCTATCGCTATCCAAAACCTCGTAATGAACTTGACGAGAAACAGATTGAAAGTATGTGTAGAGAATATCCAGCACTAGAAAAAGTTTGGCGTAATTTTAAAAGTATATACGATTTGGTACAACAAGACTATAAAGGTAAACAAAGAGTAGGCGAAATAGAAGATGACAATCCTTTCTAAAATTATGGAAAAACTCGGCAGGCGTCGAGTAATAACAGAAAGAGATAGCAACGAGCCATATCTTATTCGTTGGTATCTATTACTAAAGGACAGAAAGAACTTTCCTTTTAATTTAACACTACACAAAGTGTTAAAGAGTGATGATCCTGTATTACACGATCATCCATGGACATATGCCACACTAATACTAAAAGGTGGTTATTGGGAAAATGTTCCTGTTGTTAGTAGAGAAGGTAACATAGTAGGCTCACGTGGTATTTGGCGTGGACCAGGACATTTTAGATTTCGTAAAGCAGATGACTTACACTTTTTAACACTTGAGAAAGATAAGAACGGAAATGAGATACCTTGTTGGAGTTTGTTCTTTATGGGCAAGAAGGCAACAGAATGGGGCTTTGTTCCGTTTGTGCCGAAAGAAGGGTATCGTTGGATTAACAGTACAAAATACTTAGCACGAGGAGCAAAAGATTAATGAGCATGAACCATGACGTAAAACCTAAAGACGAAGAACTTGAGCGTATGAAGGCAGAGTATCTTGCTAAAGGTGGTCAAATTACTAAAGGCGAAACAAAGCCTATGCCTAACGAACTTGGTATTAGTAACAATAGTTGGAATAATAAATTAACTAAGGCAGAAAAAAATGCTAAGGAGAACAAATGAACAAACATCACTATAGTTGGCAAGATTTAGAAAAGGCATGTGTTAATATTACATTACAAATGTATAAGGATAATTGGCGTCCTGACTATATTGTAGGTATTACTAGAGGTGGAAATGTACCTGCTACAATACTAAGCAATATGTTAGATGTACCAGGACAAGCATTAAAAGTAAGTCTACGTGACGACATTGTAGATAATGAAAGTAATTGCTGGATGTCAGAAGATGCATTTGGTTATGTAGATGAGGAAGAACGTGTAACACTTAAAACACGCTGGGACATAAGCAAACGTAAAAATATTTTAATTGTAGACGACATTAACGATACTGGTGCTACATTTAATTGGATTAAAGAAGACTGGCAAGCAAGTTGTTTACCTGATGAAACAAGTTGGAATACAGTATGGCATAACAATGTTCGCTTTGCTACTATAACAGATAATCTAGCAAGTGAATTTAACGGAAGTGTAGATTATACTACACACGAAATTAATAAAGCTGAACAAGACGTTTGGCTAGTATACCCATGGGAGAATGTAACATGAATGAAGGACCTTTTCAAACTGCTGTAGAAGCACAAAAAACAGGCGTTATTAAAGAAGAATATATAGTCTATCGAATGAGAGACGGAATGTTTGTTAGAGAAACAAGTGTTAGAAATCACTTATCTAATAATGACTATAACGACACTTCAACAGTTGAACCTTTAGTAGAGATGTCATAATGGCTTTTACATGGGATAAAATACACAAGTGGGAAACTAATATCGAAAATGAGATATTAAGCAGTTGTGAAGATTATATCTGCGAACACTATGGTGTTGAGCTAATTGATGATTTGTCAAAAGATCAAATTGAAGAAATTAAATTATTCCAAAAAGACCTTTGGGAAGAATCTATTATGCAATACGGTTTTAATACTGTATTAGAAATATGGAACGCATCTAAAATGGATGATGGAATATTTGAGGACGATGATGACTACATCAATAGCTGATACATTAGAAACAGCACAACAAGAAGGCAGAGCTCCGTGGACTAACATAGAGCTCGATACACGCGACTTTGTTGTGTATAGCGACATTTATCCAGTTACACTAGGTCACACGTTAGTAGTACCTAAAACAGCAACACAAGAAGAAATACTAAAGTGTATGAAGTTTGCTGTTGCAATGGGACAACAAAACGTTGAAGCCGATAATGATGTTACTGGATATAATGTCGGTATGAATATGGGAGTAAGTGCAGGACAAACAGTTATGTATCCGCACATACACCTTATCTTCCGTCGTGATGGAGACATGGAAGACCCAAAAGGTGGCGTAAGAGGCGTCATTCCATCTAAACAAAAATATTAAGGAAAGGAATTATGGAGTTGAAGGAACAAATGATTAGTGCCGCAAGGAAACACGCAGAGGCGGAGATTGAATTGCATAAAACTAATATCGAAGTCTACATGCAAAAAGTAGTAGGCATCGGTGAACACTCAGACATTATCGAGACAATACAAAAAGAACTAGACGCTATGGCATCTGCTCATGATCGTCTTGAAATGTTAGACACGTATTTTAGTTAATAGGAGAAAACTATGGCAACATGCGGCTGTAAAAGATCGCCTACTGGTAAATGCATTGGTTGGCATTCACTAAGCGAAGCAGAATATCTAGCTAAAAGAGCGCAGTACGATAACCGTAAGCAACTTGAAGCAAAAGATGCCGGTTCAAAACAAGCTCGTAAAAAACTATAATGGTTGACAAAAACCTAAATACAATGTATAATATAACTTATATTGTGCATTGTATTATTAACGGCAATCCACTGCCTAAACATCGGAGATTAAAAAATGGATAAATCTAAAGAGATAAAAGCCCGTTTGCAACAAGCAAACAAACGCTTCTGGGCTGGCGACAACATTTCAGACTATATTAAAGACGGCGAAAAGCAAATCCTAATTGATGAGCTTGCTGTTAAGTTTGAAGACGTATTACAAGGTCTTGTAATAGATACAGAAAACGATCCTAACAGTAACGGCACAGGTAAACGTCTTGCAAAGATGTATATCAATGAGCTAATGTCAGGACGTTATGAAGCAATGCCGCCGGCAACAGCATTTCCAAATGACAGCGAAGATCGTTATGAAGGTATGTTAGTTGTGCGTAGTGAACTTACAAGTATGTGTTCACATCATCACCAGATAGTTAGAGGTGTAGCATACATTGGTATTATTGCATCAGACAAGTTAATTGGGTTAAGCA
>Ga0208434_1000455_pt1 | contig 19781 bp, 31 predicted proteins | sample 13_taG_FD_184086 | JGI IMG/M metagenome (GOLD analysis project Ga0208434, IMG submission 184086) | Marine viral communities from the Subarctic Pacific Ocean - 13_ETSP_OMZ_AT15268 metaG (SPAdes) (version 2) | ecosystem: Environmental > Aquatic > Marine > Oceanic | place: Pacific Ocean | collected... | reverse complement strand
TCTGCTTTTAAAATCCGTTCGGGTACGAAGCCGTTTTAAACGTCGATTTAAACTAAGCCGTTAACACTAATTATAACCAGTTTTCAGATCCGTCAAGACATTAATTTACTACTATTACCTAAACCTATGGATAACAACGAACAAACAGACGCTTTTTTATATGAGATACAAGGTGTCGTTAACAGGTTTCGTACCGAATTTGACCTTAACCACGCCACTATAATCGGTTGCTTAGAGATGGTTAAACTCGATTACCTAGTAGAACCTACTGATGAAGTTATGTTCGAAGCTGATGACGATCTATTAGAAGATGACGACAATGATGAACGAGACCCTTTCTGAAAATACACAAGTCAAAGCCAATTTAGCGTTCGCTATAAAACTAATACTGGGTATCGGTACGATTGTTTGGACGTACAGTGTAATCGTTAATCGTATAACGGCTCTGGAGATCGACAGTATGCGCATAAGACACGAAGTAGAAGCAAACAGCGAGTTCCGTGTTAAATGGCCTCGAGGCGAACTAGGTGCGCTCCCTGCCGACGCAGAACAAAACCTACGACTGAAGTATCTGGAACACGATATGAGCAACGTTCAAAACCACGTCGATGATCTACGATTAAAGACGACCGATTAAAGGGTCGGTTTAGGCGCGTTCCAGATAGTTTAGACGCAAAAATCTGAAGTCCTTAACGCTATATACGCGCGCGTTAGTTACCCCCATGTACCCGCGCGTTTTTATGACACGGGTCAGGTAATGCGCGAGGACTCAATCGATGTTTTGGCACAGCAACGGCACAGCATCGAATCCAATCCCGCTAAACTACGGCGAATGCAAGGGATAAAAGAACCGATAGGCTATCGAAAATCCCTGTACGCCGACCTTGTTGAGACAATGTTGAGACATCCCTGTACGTCAAACCTCGGTTAAATGCTTTGCCTGTTTTTGTGTGTTTGGTCGTTTTTTGCAACGTCTTGATCGACGCCTTCAATCGGCTCTTCAAACGGCTCTTGATCGACGGCTTCAATCGACTCTCAAATTTGCTTCAATTCGCTTTACCTAGTCAAAACGTTCAACTCATCGAAAAAAATCTTCGCTAGTAACCAAGCGGGATTCCGTCGTTTTTCGTTTTTTGGTGTTTGACAGTTTTCCGTTTTTTACCATGCTCGCCAACCATCACATTAATTCCAACAACACCAACAACAACGAATCATGAAAACGATAAAATACAAAGGATTTACTATTGAAGCCGAAACGGGCGAAGACCCGCAAGTCGACGTTACAATATCAAAAACCGTCAACGGCAAACTTTACCACGGCTCTATAGGATGTGCTGAAAACGAAGGCTTATGCAACGAAGATTGGACGCATCACATCCAAGTACCCGTAAGTGTTATTGATAAGGCTTACGACCTCGAAGAGTCTTTGCTTTCCTAACACCAACAACAACAACAACCAACACCAAAACGAACCATGAAAAACATACTTCCAAACTTCACCTCTTTCTTACGCCAACGACCTGAAAACGAAGTCGACGCCGAATACTACGCTACAAACAAAGAGCTTGCTCGGGACGTAGGAGCCAAGTCGATATTTGAAGACCGATATGATTTTTGGGCCTTGGTCGATCGTGCTCCTGCTGAGCTTTACGGGAAAAAAGACGACTGTGGCATCTCATTAGACATTCTTTGGGCCGAAGATCAAATTGAATCGGCTTTTGATAACGCTTAACCAACAACAACCAACAACAATCATGAAAATCCAAACCAACCATCACTACCGTCCTTTGCTTTTTTGGCACGAACTTACCGACGCCGAACAAGCTGAACATGAAGACGACTATGGCGCTGTTCACCATTCCCGCTTTTTCCGTTACCATAATTCGATCTATGACATGAGCGACTTCGTTAGGCCCGCCTATTTGTCAAACGAACGTCTTGCGCTGAACAAATGGGACGGCATGAAAGGAGAAACGTTCTTTTCTGCCGTGGTCGTCAAATACAGCGACGATTGTGACGCCGTCAAGGTCGGCCTTGCACTTTCCTAATCCAACCAAAACGAATCATGAAAACGATAAAATACATTGAAAACACTTCCGACGATTTCGAAAAACATCCTACACGTTCCCACCTCGCTCGCACATCTTACGGAACGTTTTCGAATTACAAGGCATTAGGACTGAACGTGGACGGATACGGCAGAAAAATTAGAACCATATGGAAGGTACCTTTCAAGGGTAGACTTTACCGAGTTTATGCAACTTGTTTTTCAAACGTCTCGTCTCATTGGATCTTGTCCAAGGGCGAAAAACTTTTCATTCGCAATTAACACCAACCAACAACAAAACGAATATTATGATAACTACAAACGAATTACTTACCGCCTTGCTCGACGACTCCCGCCCGCTCTGCGAACACTACGGACTTAAAACGTACGAAATAGACGGAACCGAATACGCCATTGCAAGCGACTATGACGCCGCCGAACAAGCCTGCTCGGAATATATAAAAGAAACGGTTTGGGCTTTTAACGCCGATTTTCTTGCGTCACACATTGACGCCCTTGACGCGGGCGACATCAAACGTTTACGAGGCGACACGTGCGAATCCTGCAACGACGCCTTGCTCAAGCTCATTGACGACGTTGACGCGTTCGTAGGTGACGCCATAAGCGCCGACGGCCTTGGACATTTCCTGAGCCCTTATGACGGTGAAATGGTCGAAATCAAGGGAACCAACGTCTTGCTTTTCCGCCTTAATTAATCCAACCGACGAATAAACATAATGAATACAAACAAACCAACACCACGCGAACGTCTAAACGCCGTATTTATCGGCATCATGGCAACCGTCCTTTGGGCGGCTGTCGTGGTCCTGATCGGGCAATAACCAACCAACAAACGAATAACAACATGAAAACATTAACTTACGATAACGTCCACACGTCGGAATCCTTAAAGGATCATGACGGGCGCTTTGAAAACTACCACTATCAACTAGACGACGGCGAACGCTACGCCTTAACCGACGGCGAAGTCGATTGGTTATACAATTGGGTACGCGGAAGGTACGCCATTGCAGACCATCTAATCGAAAACATTGAATGCGACGAAGACGAGGAAGGAAATGACGTGTACGTTTACACGGTTGACACAATCGGATTAGGGGAAGCCTTAACCGACGATCAATGCTTTCCCAAAGCTGTCATGCTATCCGACGATAGCGCCTTGCAAGCTATCATGTTTTACAGTGCGTGCGAACCGACAACCGACGAATAAACAATCATGAAAAACGAAAACCAACCACAAGTAAACGAAGCGATTAAACAACTCAAACAAGCTCTAAACGCCCTTACAGGCGGTTGGGAGACGGACGGGTGTGTCCCTCCCAACTACGTTCGAAAACGTGGCACAGGCGAAGTTGTTGCAGAGGTAAACCGATGGTGCGGTGGTTATCAAGACGCGCACGAACCAATCACAATCGGTTGGAAAGCTCAAGTAGGACACAGTGGTTATTCGGGTGCGTTGCTCGTAAGCGATTTTGACACACTCGACGCGTCAATCGAACAAGCTAAAATCGAGGCACACGAGGCTCTAAAAAAGCTTTTATAACCGAACCAACAACCGACGAATAAATGAAACTTACAGCACAATACGAATATCAGATACCATCGTGGGCGGTTTGTACGCTTGTAAACGGCGACGAGAGCGGGCTAACAGACGACGACTTGCACGACTTGAACGTCTTCTTAAAACGCGAGCACTACGTCACATCGTGGAGCGTTGCAAACGACGAAGAAACGGGCGAGCCTTGCGAACCGTACTTTTGCACGTCTCCTGATTTTGGACTAGCGGGCGACGTTGTTGACGTCATTGGATACGTGTACGAATAACCGACGAATAACAATGGACATTCTAACAATCTTTATGTGGGCGATGATCTTCCTGCTCGGATTCGGCTTTTTGTATTACGAGAAGGGCGACCGCTAACCGACGACTCATGGAACCACTAACAATCTTGACACTGTGGACGTGCATAGCCATTACGGTTTTGTACGTGCTCTTAAACAACCATGGATAAAACAACCGACAACCGCACGCTCTTCGCTGACGGCTTTGACGACGCCTTAATCGGCGTCCATTTCGACCGCATGGCGGGCCTTCACCGTATCGTTTACGACAAAGACCGTATGATCGAACGTCTCATGATACGTGATGACATGAGCTTAGACGAATCAATCGAATACCTAGACTTCAATACGTGGACGGCATACGCGGGCGAGGGTACGCCTCTTTACGTGGACGTCATGCCCGACCGTAAGGACATTGAAGACTACCTACTAATTGACAACCAATAAACGAACTATGAAAGAACAAATCTGGGATACATTAATTGAACACGGGCTTGCGTCCGATGAAACCTTAACGTTGATCACCAAGCTAAACGGTTGGTCTGTGGATACCATGGAAAGCGTATTATACGCGTTGACGGGTTACCAAGATCTTGACCAATACCTAAACGAATAAAACAAGATGACAGCGACGTTTAATACAGGACTGCACCGAACCGACCGACCTGCTACCATTCACCCGAAGATTGAACGGACGCCCAAGGGCGAGCTTATCGTGGTCTTTAAGGATGGTACGTGGATGTATCATTACGAGTGGCTATTGACGGCAAGCAAGGAACACCTTGAGCGCGTTAAACGCTTAACCCAACCCAACACATGAACGACCTAAAAAGAAAGCATGCCTTGTGGCAGAAACAATACGAATTATCCGAGTCTATTATTTCAGAAATGAATCTAACCATCGTTACTTGTCCGAGTTGCGGGCATATATCAATTCAGTCTTGCGACTTAGACGTTTTTACCTGCCCGCACTGTTTTGAAATGGACGAAGACTTTCCCGAATTGTTTCACGAGAGACAACACTTAGAAGACTTCATTGATTAACCCAACCCAACACCTAAACTAATATGGACACACTAACCGAAGTAAAACAAAACCTTAAACGCCTCGAAACGTTACTTGACCGTAGCGCCGTGAGCGTAGCAATCCAAACGCTTGTACCTGACGCCTTCGAAAACGGCAAAGCACGTGTACGATTTAGCTCCCGCTTTCCTCATAAGGAACGACAGGACTTCAGCGTCACCGTCAACGACACTTACGTATTTGAAGCGGTGAACATACCCGACGCTCTATGGAACGATCACCAACGGAGGAAGAAAGTATGATCGACCCTAACGACCTAACAATCGAACCAAACGACGACGACATCGCCGACGACTATTGGGCGTGCGATGACGACGAACCAACCGACAACACCGAAGACTTTGAAATACCCGACGACTTGGAGACTCATCAACTATGAAACTCAACTATACCGAAGCGGAAAGTTTTAACTTACTGCGTCAGCATTTTCCTGACATTCAAAAAAACGGAGCAAGAAAAAGACTTAAAGAAGCTTATGAATGGGTTCAAGGTTATGCTGAGATATCTAACTGGGATACTGAAGAACTAAAAAGCGATATGATTCCTCCTTTTATTCCCGATGGAACGCGTCTTATCAAGCTTGAAAACGACAACGAAGAACGTGATTTTATTCTTCAGTTTTGGGAGATTGAAAACAAGCATCCCGTATGTGACGATAAACTAGAGCGCTTACATCATTGGTTGTTCCGTGAAGTCGATCCGTATGACGTCGGAGTCTTCGAGCTTTGGCGATGTGATAAATGGGGAGGTGGACACAGACGTCTGTTCAGCAACATCGATTGGTACTTGTACAAGGGATACGAAAACTACGAAGAATTAAATTCAAACTTTAAATCCGCCGACGAATTATTATGACACTACAACCTAAACTAATCGGCTTATGTGGCGCTAAAGGCGTCGGTAAGTCTACGTACGCCTCGTTCATAGCAGGACAGCATGGACACGTGTACTCCTTTGCAACGCCGCTCAAGACCATGCTTATGTCGGTCTTTCCTGACGAGTACATACTCAAGCAAAAGGAGTTACCGATTCCTAACTATCCGAAGCACGTTACTGGTCGTTATCTTTTGCAGACGCTTGGCACGGATTGGGCGAGAAAGTTAATTACCGAAGATATTTGGATGCTGATGTTACGTGAACGTCTAGTTAAGGACATGGATAATAAAGCGTCGCCGATGGTTATTGATGACCTGCGGTTTCCGAACGAAGCAACGATGGTACGTGAACTTGGGGGCGAGGTTTGGCGGGTCAATCGACGTGGATTTAAACCGAGCAACGACAACCACTCAAGCGAAGCGGGCATACCCGACAACTTGGTTAACAGAAAGGTATTACTATGAGTTCATTTCACCAACAGATCCGATCGAACGCCGAGGCAGGAGCTTGGGCAGACGTAGGCTTTTCCACTATCGTATCCGCTGAAGAAATGAAGGAAGCAACCGACCGCTTTTGGGCGAAATGTCAGCTTGCTGTGGACAAGAATGGGAAGAAATACCGCACCAATCTTGAGCGTAAACGACCGAGTTGCGAGATTGATTACCATAACTTTAATAAAAAGATTGCTTCTTGATTCCGTTAGTTTTAAAACCCGCCGACCAACAAAACGAAAGGACAAATTATGGCAACAATTAACCCGCGAGGTAAGAGGTTCCAAGTGAACTACACTCCTCCAAACGGACTAAGGCTTCGACCTTCGTTCGACACCTACGAGCAAGCCGACGAGTGGCTACGCTTGATGAAGGAAAAGGTACGAACAGGTCAGGACATCAGTCTTGACGTAGTTCAAAGCAGCAAGGCAATCGTCATGAACTTACGTGAACTTGCCGAGGAAGTGTTGAACCGTCATTGGCGGGGATGCAAGAGCGAGTTGAGCCTGTGGCGTAACGCAAAGGACGTGTACCTACGCTTGGGTGCCAGTCGTTCAGTCAAGGAAGTTGATGAGCGTTTGCTTGACGACCTTGTGTATCAACTCGAACGAGACGGCAAGAGTAACGGCACGATTAACCGACGATTAGCGGCGGTCAGCAAGATGCTTAAACACGCGTACCGACGTGGTTATATCAGTCGTATGCCGTTGATCGAACGCAAGCGTGAACCCGAAGGTCGTATGCGGTGGATCAACGAGCAGGAAGAGGCCAAGATGCTTGACAAGTTTCGAGAGATTGGACGCGAAGAAATGGCGGACTTCTGTGAGGTCTTGGTAGACACTGGACTACGTACGGGTGAACTGTTCAAGTTATGTGGTCGTGACGTGAACGCGGACGAACGGGTCATCTATCTATGGGACACCAAGAACGGTAAGTCTCGGTCTGTTCCGCTGACTACCCGTGCGATGGACGCCTTGCAACGTAATCATAAAACGGATACGAACGAACCGTTGTTTACGTTCACGCAAGACTCCTTCTCACACGCTTGGAAAACCATGAAGCACATGATCGGACTAGGCACGGACAAGGAGTTCATACCGCACTGCCTGAGGCATACGTGTGCGTCCCGATTGGTACAGCGTGGAGTTGATTTACGGATTGTTCAAGAGTTCCTCGGACACCGTTCGATCAGCACGACAATTAGGTACGCCAAGGTAGCACCGAAGAACTTGGAGAACGCAAGAGACGTGCTTGAAACTTGTGCCAAACCTGTGCCAAACGTGGCATAAAACCCGTGACTCGCGTGACACAACCCATTATGTACGTATTCTTTAAGTCATTGTATTCATTCATTAAAGACCCTAGCGGGCGTGGTGAAATTGGTAAACACAAGGGACTTAAAAGCTCGAACATTACGGGACTAGTCACGCGGGTCACCCCTAACTTATTCAATCAATTCAATTATTTAGTTGACATAATATCCGTTGCTTCATTGAGTAAAGGCGTAGCACGGTGTCGAGTACGTGTCGCAACCAACCTAACAATCAAACAAACGAATGGATCAGCTAGAGCTTAACCTAGAAATGGTGGAGTCGGGCATTGCCCGTTACCGCAACAAGGTGAAGTCCGCACAGGATCGTGGCAAGGAGTCCGAGTCTGCGTACGGTCAGCGACTCATGCGTGGTGGATTACCGAATCTAATCGACGAGATTACCAAGCGTATTGAGTATCATCGTAAGAACCCACACGCCGTACCTGTTTGGTTGCCGTTGATCTGGGACATGGAACCGCAGACCATTGGTATGCTTGCATTAAAGTGTACGCTTGATGGGATCTGCGAGCGTCGTCCACTCGTCTCATCTTCCATTCGTATATCTTCATACATCGAAGACGAACTCCACTACCGTTGGCTCAAGGCTGAACATCCAAGCGTGTTTCATTACGCAGCCAAGGACGTCGAGAAGGACAGCAAGCGTAGCTACAAACGCAAGGTGGATGCTTTCATGCGTCACGAACGGGGCGAAGGTAAGAAGGGGAACATGGAGCGATGGAAGACGTGGAGTAGACGGGACAAGGTAGCAATGGGTACGTGGCTGTTGGAAGTTATACGCACGACTACCCACTACATCGCTTTCAAGGTCATAGGCGAGCGTCAAAAGACGGTCATGTACGTCACCGCAACCGACGACTTGTTCGCTTGGATACAACGATACAACGCAGACCAAGAAGTTTTGCGACCGTTGTGGTTACCTACGGTGGAAGCTCCTCGCGAGTGGGTATCTGCGTGGCACGGCGGTTACGATCCTGACGCGGGGCTACCGCCTTTGACTTTGATTAAGACGTTCGACATGGATTACCTGCGTGGGTTGGAGACGGACGACATGAAGCCCGTTATCGACGCAGTCAATCACGTACAATCTACTTCGTGGATGGTAAACGATAGGGTGTTGGAGGTAGCTCGTTGGGCATGGGATAATGATCGCGAAATTGGGGAAATGTGTCGCCGATCAGACTACGAGCTACCTCCTTTTCCACCTCAAGCTGAACACGACAAGGAACTGAAGAAAGAATTTAGTCGGAAGTGCGGGACGATCCACCACTTGAACTTGTCCATGCGTAGTCAACGACTGCACATCATCAAGACGTTGTGGTTGGCTGAGAAGTACGCAGGTAAACACTTTTACTATCCGCATCAGCTCGACTTTCGTGGACGTATGTATCCGATACCGTACTTCCTGTCGCCTCAAGGTACGGATCTTGCCAAGTCTTTGCTACAATTCAGCGAGTCCCAAACGATCTGGCAACCTGACACCGAAGCTAGATGGTTAGCGATACACGGAGCCAATCAATTCGGTAACGACAAGATCACCTTTGACGAGCGGGTTGCATGGGTACACAGCAAGAAGCAAGAAATATTTGAAGTATGCAAAGATCCGATTGGTAACGATTGGTGGACGGAAGCAGATGAGCCATGGCAGTTCTTGGCGTTCTGTTTCGAATGGGGTGCGATGTTGGAGTGCGGGGGCAGGGGATTCAAGACCCGACTACCCGTGGCAATGGACGCATCGAACAACGGCATACAAATCCTTTCGTTGTTGGGAAGGGATGAGGTCGGCGGGGCAGCTACAAACGTTATACAAACTGACGAACCCGCCGACCTCTATTCTTTCGTGTCCGACCGAGTCAATGAGCTGTTGTTGATCGCTGCAAAGAAGGGTGACCACATCGCAACAGCTTGGTTGAAGTTTGGAGTAGACAGGAAGACGACCAAGCGACCCGTGATGGTCAAGCCCTACGGCGGTACGCGTTACAGTTGCAGGGAATACGTAGCCGAATGGTATGCTGATAAGTGTTTAAAGAACGAGCTTGATCCGTTTGGTAACGAAGCAATGATCGCCATCGGTCAGTTGTCCAAGCTTGTGTGGAAGGCAATGGACGAATGTCTTGACCGTCCGAACGCAGTGATGAAGTGGTTGCAGGACGTTGCTCGCATACTCGGACACGAAGGCAAGGCAGTCGAATGGACTAGCCCGCTTGGCTTCCACATCAAACAGAAGTACGCGAACTCTAAAGCTACGCGTATCCGTACGCTACTCGGCGAGAAGATCTCGTTCGTCAAGTGGCAAGAACCTTTGAATGAACTGGATAAGATACGTCAAGCTAACGGTATTAGTCCTAACTTCGTACACAGTCTTGACGCAAGCGTCGCTCAAAGCACCGCCAACTACGCCAAGCAACACGACATCACATCGTTGGCTATGGTTCACGACTCGTTCGCTACGCATTGTAACAAGTGCGACCGACTAGGCGTGTTGATCCGAAAGTCAGCCGCTGAAATTTTCACAACCGATCTACTTGCGGGTTTCCGTGATGAGATCAAACAACAAACCAAGAAGGAATTACCAGACCTACCCCTTTATGGATCGCTCGATCCGCTTGAAGTGCTGGGTTCTGATTATTTCTTCGCATAACACTACGCTTAAAAGGAGCGATTAATGTCAATACATAGACCAATGAAAACCATAACTACACCAATAGGAACCGCCCGCTACTGCTGGCTCAACACGCCTGACACCAAGTTCGACGAAGGTGGCTACGGCATTTACCGTTGCGAGTTGATTCTCAAAGAAGACGAATGGAACAACTTGAAGAAGCAGATCACCCCGTTGTACGAGGAAGCTTACCAAGCAGAATGCCTCAAGCAAGCGAAGAAGAAACTGAAACAAGCAAACAGCCCGTTCTCTGTTGACGATGAAAACAACTACGTCGTTAAGACCAAGCTCAAAGGCGGAGGAAAACGTAAGGATGGTAGCGAGTACAAGCTTACCGTTGCTCGGTTCGACAGTGCAGGTAACCCAGTAACTGACGACAAGATCATCGGAGCAGGTAGTCGTATCAAGCTCGGACTCAAGGTCAGGTTCTGGTACGTCGCAGCCCACGGATTCGGCATGACTCTTGAACCGCACGGCGTTCAGATCATCGAACTAGAAACGGTTGGGGCAAGTGAGAACGCATCGGCGTTCGGGTTCTCCGCAGAAGAAGGCGGTTATCAACACGGAGGAGAAACGTTCGAAGATACATTGAACCAACCTGCTAATGACCAAACGGAAAAGGAAGAAGCGCCCAGCGCAGCGAACTTCTAAGTACCGATCTGGATTCGAAGCAAAGACCGCACATTATCTAACGCGGTTGGGCGTCGAGTTCGAGTACGAAAGTACAAAGATTGAGTACATGAAACTAGCAACGTATACGCCTGACTTCATACTGCCTAACGGAATCATCGTTGAGACTAAAGGGCTATGGACTTCAGAAGACAGGACTAAACACCTGCTAATTCGTGAACAACATCCCGAACTCGACGTCCGTCTTTGCTTTCAAAACGCATCGAACAAACTACGCAAGGGGTCGAAGACTTCCTACGCAATGTGGTGCGAGAAGAAAGGAATTAAATACTGTGACAAAACGATACCGAAATCATGGCTGAATACCAGCAAGTCCACACGTCGTGTCCATCCTGCGGTTCGAGCGATGCCCGATCAACATATGTAGACGGGTCTAGTCATTGCTTTAGCTGCGGCGAGAACACCCAACCCAACAAGAAAGAACGAATGGAAATACCAATAACGAATGAAACTAACAAACCCAAGAACACCCGACCTTTTGTAAACAACGGCGCACCTACTGCTATTGCCCGTCGAAACCTGACGCAAGAGACGTGCAAGAAGTGGGGATACCATTCTGCTATGGTCGATAATGAACAGGCTCAAGTTGCCAACTACCGCAGTCGTGACGGTAAGCTTGTCGGTCAGAAGATCCGATACGCAGACAAACGATTCGAGGTGCGAGGTGAACTCATTGGACTGTACGGTCAACACCTATGGCGAGACGGAGGACGTCGGGTAATCGTAACCGAAGGCGAGGTCGATGCACTGTCCGTGTCACAAGCGTTCGGTAACAAGTGGGCTGTCGTATCCGTACCTCACGGTGCAGGTAGTGCGAAGAACCACGTAGCTCAAGCTCTTGACTGGCTCGAACGGTACGATGAAGTCGTATTCATGTTCGACATGGACGACAGCGGACGAAAGGGCGCGACTGAATGTGCTGCTTTGTTGACTCCAGGACGGGCTAAGATAGCAGAGCTTCCGTTGAAAGACCCGAACGATATGCTTGTCGCTAACCGTGCGAAGGAGATATGCCAAGCAACGTTTGAAGCTAGGGACTACCGACCTGACGGCATCATCGGAGCGAACGAGCTGTGGGATAAGATCACGGAAGTAAACAACGTCGAGTCCCAACCGTATCCGTATCAAACCTTGAACGACATGACACACGGCTTGAGGCGAGGAGAACTCGTTACGGTATGCGCGGGTAGTGGAATAGGGAAGTCATTGTTCTGTCGTGAAGCTGCTTACTCGTTGTTACAGGCAGGTGAGACGGTCGGATACATTGCCTTGGAAGAGAGTGTAAGACGGACAGCCTTGGGCATCATCGGGTTGCATGAGAACAAACCGTTGCATCTTGAGAAGGACGTCCACCATGAAGCGTTGCGACCTGCGTTTGAAGAGACGGTAGGGAACGGACGCTTCTATACTTACGATCACTTCGGCAGTTGTGACAGTGATAATCTACTTAACCGAATCAGATACCTATGCAAAGGACTGGACTGCAAGTGGATATTCCTTGATCACCTGTCGATAGTAGTAAGCGGGTTTGACGGAGACGACGAACGACGCTTGATCGATAACACAATGACACGGCTACGCTCGCTCGTTGAAGAGACTCAGTGCGGGATGGTGTTGGTCAGTCATTTGAAACGACCACAAGGTGCGGGTCACGAAGAAGGAGCGGTAACAAGTCTAGCTCACCTTCGCGGATCTCATGCCATACCACAACTGTCGGACATGGTCATCGGGTTGGAACGCAATCAACAGTCCGAGTCCGACGCCAACCAAACTCGAATAAGAGTATTAAAGAACCGATTCAGTGGAGAAACTGGACTGGCTACTACGCTCTTCTTCGACCAGAAAACAGGAAGATTAAATGAAACTGATACGCAGATGTTTGCAACTGACAACGATAACAATCAAACGATGGATGCGAATGCTCCGTTCTAAACTACTATGAATAAGAAAGCATTCCAAACACTGTACTTCGACATCGAGACTAACGGGCTTGAAGACTTCACCTTACTCGAAGACCTAGAGACAGTTCACTGCATGAGCGTCTTCAACCCTGTCAAGGATCAGATGATTACTTTTCACGGTGACGGTATCCCGCAGGGTCTTCTCATGCTTAACCAAGCGGATACAATCGTAGGTCACAACGTATTAGGCTTCGACATACCCGCCCTACAAAAGCTGTACAACTGGTCGCCTAACTGTCGGATACTTGACACGATGGTTACTTGTCGTGCCGTACATTCGGACGTTCGTACAGCCGACATGAAGCGAAGCAAGTTCCCTAAAGAACTATGGGGATCACATAGCTTGAAGGCATGGGGCGAACGACTTGGCGGTATGTTTAAGCTAGACTTCGGACAACAGGAAGGAGCGTTTGACGAGTACACCGAAGAGATGAAGAAGTACTGCGAACGAGACGTCCTTGTTACTGCTGCTGTTGGAGCTTACCTGAGAAAGAAGAATCCCGACACGCGTATGCTTAACCTTGAACACGCCTTTGCCCGTATCATGCGAGCGCAGGAGATGGTTGGGTTTGCGTTTGACTCCGATAAAGCGGACGCCTTGATTGCCGAGCTTACTACTAAACGGGCTGAACTGTTGGACGAGCTTCAACGGATCTTTCCACCTAACGTAGAAGAGATGAAGACGCCTTCGGGTTGGACGGTAGAAACAGACGGCGTAACGTACACAGCTGAAACAAAGGCCAAGTTGAAACAGGTCTTGAAACTGGACGGGAAGGTACAAGCGTTAGCTAACAAAGCAACTAAATGCGAGAACAAGACGAAGACCATACCGTTCAACCCATCTAGTCAAAAGCAAATAGGCGAACGCTTGGAAGCTCTTGGTTGGAAACCTACGCAACACACTCCGAACGGACAACCTAAGATTGACGAAGCAGTACTGAAGTCGGTCAAGCATCCGTCGGCTCAACTGCTCCTGCACTATCTGATGGTTACCAAACGTCTTGGTATGCTAGCTGAAGGTGACAACGCTTGGATCAAATGCGTACGTAACGGACGGATACACGGACGGGTCAACACCAACGGAGCAGTGACAGGTCGATGCACTCACTCGTCTCCTAACATGGCACAAGTTCCAGCTGTTCGTTCACCTTACGGTCAGCAGTGCAGGGAGTTATTCAAAGCAGGAGAAGGGTACGACCTAGTCGGGTGCGATGCTAGCGGGTTGGAGCTACGGATGCTTGCCCACTACCTTGCTGGCTTTGATGGCGGGCATTATGGAAAGAACGTAATCGAAGGGGACATTCACTCGGTCAATCAGAAGGCGGCGGGATTGGAGACACGTGACCAAGCGAAGACGTTTATCTATGCATTCTTATACGGCGCGGGTGATGCGAAGATTGGGGAAATAGTAGGAGGCACGGCAAAGGAAGGTCGGATGCTAAAGGCTCGCTTTCTTGCGTCGCTTCCTGCGTTGAACAAACTGAAGATAGCAGTCGAAGAGAAGGTACGTAGGCAGGGATACCTAACAGGACTAGACGGCAGGAAGCTACCGATACGCTCCGACCACGCGGCTCTTAACACATTGTTACAGTCAGCAGGTGCGGTCGTAATGAAAGAAGCCATCATCCTGTTACACGGGGCGTTGACTAAGATTGGATGGGCAGTAGGCAGGGAGTACGCTTTCGTAGCCAATGTCCATGACGAGTTTCAAGCTGAAGTCATACCGAAGCATACCAAGATGTACGGTGAGCTTGCAGTCAACTCGATCAAGAAGGCGGGCATAGCGTTGAAGATGCGATGTCCATTGGACGGAGAATACAAGGTCGGAAAGAACTGGGCTGAAACACACTAAGTCGTTGTGGTATCTGCAAACGTATTGAGCGGAGCTGTCTACGAGGCAGAGTTCCAAGCCGAAGTGTTACGACGGGGATTCATTCCTAACATACCTACTATTCCTGTTGCTTGGGATCTTATCGTAGTGTGTCCGTCGGGATCTTTGAAGGTACAAGTCAAAGGCACGTCTACAGTAACTCCAAACGACAGGACTGCGTACAAGATTACGACCAGTAGCGGTAGAGCTAGTAAGTCTAGGATCGGTAAGGACATTGACGTCATAGCGTGTTGGATTGATCCAGCCCGTGTTTGGTATCTGATACCGTCCTCAATCACCATGCCTAAAACCATTAACTTATATGCAGAAGCGAAAAGGTCGTCGAGTAAGTTTCAAACCTACCGAGAAGACTGGTCGATCTTTTACAAACATTAAACAAAACAAAACGAAAGGATATAATGAACAACAAAACAACAATGCTAATAGACGCCGACGTACTGGCATATCAATCAGCCTTCACGGCTCAAGCTAACATTCAATGGGACGAAGAACTGTGGACGGTACATACCGACTTAGCCCTAGCCAAGACTTGGATCGTGGATCGTCTTGAGACGTTTAAGAAACACCTAGAAGCGGACGACTTCATACTCGCCATCTCCGACAAGAACAACTTCCGACGCAAACTGTTCCCTGACTACAAAGCTAACAGACGTTCTAAGTTTGCACCGATTGGACTAGATCCGATACGTGCTTGGATGGCAGAAGAATACGGTACTGTAATCTACCCTAACCTCGAAGCTGACGACGTGCTTGCTATCCTTGCAACCGAGCGACCCAACCGTAGCGACAAACGGATAATCGTTTCCATCGACAAAGACTTCAAAGGCGTACCCTGTACGTTCTACGACTTTAACCGTGGTGAGCTACATGAGATTGCCGAAGAAGAAGCGGACGCCTACCACTTGATGCAGACTATAGCAGGTGACTCGGTCGATGGGTTCAAAGGTGTTCCAGGTATAGGCGTAGTCAAAGCCAAGCGGTTGCTAGATACCAACGGAGCGAGTTGGGAGACTGTGTTAAAGGCGTACAGCGACGCAGGTATGACCGAGGAAGAAGCACTGACCAACGCATGGATGGCGTACTTGATACGTAAGGACGAGTACAACCACAAGCACAAGAAGCTCAAGTATCTATGGATGCCTAAAGAGTTCACCACGGCACAAAAACGGAAATATTCTCATATAATTCATGGGGTTACGGGAGAGCTGGATGAAGATTTAACTCGCCCAGACCCGTTTTAACGGGTAGGTTAGGCATCGTGCGTTACACTATCGAAAGAAAATTGCCCGATTTAAGCAAAGATTTAATCGACGCTTTAGACGAACGCTTTCCCGTACGCATGGCTGATCCGAAGGACAGTGAACGGGAGATCTGGATTAAAGTCGGGCAACGATTCGTCGTAGACTTTTTAAAAGACGTTTACGAAGAACAACATACAACATTAATTTCAACGAAAGAATAATCATGTGCATAGGTAGTTCACCTAAAATGCCTCCTCCTCCACCGCCTCCTCCACCGCCACCGCCTCCTCCTACCGAGGTCGCTTCAAGGGCTATCAGTACCAAGAAGTCGAGGCAGAAGAAGAGCGGTAGCAGACCGCAACGGGGAACGCTTTCTTTGACACGTAGTCCTAAGATGGGCGGCTCTTACGTTGGTACAGGAATTAACTTAAACACCTAATACAGAAAGACTAACAATGTTAAAATCACTCCAGAAGATCACTCTCCTAAGCGGCGTCAGTGCCACGGGAGCGGGCTCGTCCTTCAGCGTTGAACGTTCGAAAGGCTGGACATTCACCATTGCTGCTAGCTCGGTAACGAGCGGTGCGACTGTGGATGTTGAAGCGTATATCGGCGGTGGCTGGCGGAAGATACACAGCGAAGCAGTAACCGCCGACGGAAACGTCCTTGTACGCGATGACCACGGACATTACGAAAAGATAAGAGCCAACGTCTCGGCACGTACTGACGGCACTTATTCCGTATTTGCCGACGGCTCAACCGATTCCTTGTAATGTCTTTAACGTTCCCGACGACCACGCTCAAGAAACCGAGCGGCTTGACTACACTTCCAAATCAATTCAATCGACCTGCATTCGGTACGCTTTACGGGTTTGACGCACAAGTGGAGTCGTCAGGATTCAACATAGACGTCCGAGACACTCACTCAAACATCATAGCACGTACAGGCGACCCCGTAGGGGCGATAGCGTTCGGCACGGACACGTACGATTTGTATGTTTACGACGGTGCTTTGTGGGTTTGGTACGATTACGATTCAAGTACGGGTTACTCAAATACCATGTCGGCATCCTTTGACGGTACGAACGATTACCTTACCGCCACTTTAAGCAGTCAGGTCTTTGACGGTGATTATAGCATATCCTTTTGGTTCAATGCGGATGACACTCCTACTTATACGAGTCTCCTTCAACTAGGCACGGACTCAGGATACAATGACGGGTGGAGGCTTTACCGTTACTCTTCGGGCTTGAGTATCGGACTGTGGAAAGGTCAAGGAGGATACTCCGCCATCATTCCCGCCGATGGTTCAACCCCTGCTAGTCAATGGCACCACGTCGCAATTACCCGAAGCGGGTCAGATTTGGTCATGTACTTGAACGGAAGCGCGATTGAAACGGGTACTGATTCAACGGCATACACTTCCACGGCTTTCAACATAGGCTTTACGACCTATCCATTCGACGGGTTCATGGACGAAGTCGCTCTTTGGGACAGCGCGCTTACAGCTTCGGAGATCTCCGCAATTTACAACAGCGGTACGCCTACCGACCTTGTATCTCTCGAACCTGTGCATTGGTGGCGCATGGGAGACGGAACGGGAGATACGGACTCGGGAGGAGGCGCGCCTGCAAATGCGGACACCATAGGAACTGTAGTCGATCAAGGATCGGGCGGGAGCAACGCCACAAATCCGAACGGTGCGCTTTATTCATCAACAACACCTTAACATATCATGAACAGAAAATACGTAATCATTAATCAATCCGACGTCTCATCCGTAAACTTCGACCAAGTGCTTGAAACGTCACCTTCAACGCTAAGATACAACGTAGCTGGAGATAAGACCTTCGTTAAGTTTGAAGGCGAAACGCCTAGCTTCTTGGACGGAAAAACCCAGTACGATCATTCTGAAATTTTAACAATCCTTGCAGGTTCAGACTGGACTGCTCCCATGCCCGAATAGCCATGCCATCAACACTCGAAACTTGCACTTCTTCAAGCCGCCCTGCTTCCCCGTCGGCTGGCGACACGTTATTTGAAACGGACACCAACAACATCATTACCTACAGCGGAGCGGGTTGGTATGTCTACGACGCTGACGGCGGCGAAACGATAACGAACGCTAAGTCCCTGCATTTCGATGGTTCTGATGACGGACTCGATGATGGGAATGATGACGGACTGACAGTTGCTGGGTCGAGCGCATTGGATCTGGATAATAACTTTACGATCAGCGGGTGGTTCAAGACCGACTCGAACATTTCGTGGAGCGGTCTTATTTGGTGGGGTGAAAACCTTCCAGCAAAATCTAGAGGTTTCGGGTTGGATGCAGGAAACCACCTGATCTTTAACGGCTACGCCAAATTTCACACTTCGGGGCAAACGACTATTTCGCCAGGAACTTGGTATCACGGAGCGGCTACTGTGGAAGAAAACACCAATTTGAATCAACAGGTCGCTACGGTTTACGTGAACGGAGCTACGGATTCCATAGCTTTTGAAAACACAGGACTAGCCGACTTTACTTATTCAAACACCGTAATCGGACAATCCAACTACGGAGGAAGCGAGCATTTTGACGGAATGATTAATGAAGTCGCGGTTTGGAACAAGGTTTTAAGCCCAGCTGAGATTACAGCTATTTACAATTCGGGGGTCGCTAACTTCAATCTAGGTGGCAACACGGGCAATTACCATTCAAAGAGTTCGCTAGTGGGTTGGTGGAGAATGGGAGACGGAACTGAGAACGGTTCAGGTACGACCATTTACGACATGTCCTCGAACTCAAATAACATGACAATGGTATCCGCTCCTGCTTATGTCACCGACGTTCCTTCTTAATATGCAATACGAAACGGCTCAAAGCCTATACACTCAGCTCGAAGGACTGCGGTGGTCGTTCCTTGATCGTGGTCGTACCTCGTCGGAACTCACCATACCTTACGTCCTGCCGCCCGAAGGTCACGGCCCTCATACCAAGTACTACACGCCGTACCAAGGGATCGGAGCAAGAGGCGTAAACAATCTTTCGTCCAAGTTGTTGATGGCTTTACTACCGCCTAACGCTCCTTTCTTCCGCTTGGTCATCGACCGATACGAGCTTGAAAAGGCGAAGGCTGAGTTAGGCGAGGAAGGGGGTGAGCAGCTTCGTACCGACCTTGAGAAAGCATTAAGCGACGTTGAACGAGCTGTCAGTCAAGAGGTTGAGGTTGAAGCGTTTAGAGTCGGCGTGTTCGAAGCTCTGAAGAATTTGTTGATAACAGGCAATGCACTGCTCTATCTCCCCGACGACGGCGGTATGAGAGTGTTCCGTCCAGACCGTTACGTTGTTAAGCGTGATGCCATGGGGAACGTTACGCATATCGCCGTCAAGGAGACTGTTGCTCCGTTCATGCTTCCAGAAGAAGTACGACAAGAAGTTTACAAAGAATCCAAAGACAACAACTGCGACCTGTACACGTCGATCTGTAGAGAAGGCGACAAGTTCGTGGTCAAGCAAGACGTTAAAGGTATCGTTATTGAAAGCTCCAGTGGGGAATACCCGATAGACAAGTCACCGTGGTTACCGCTTCGATACACCCGTATAGACGGAGAAGACTACGGTCGTGGCTTTGTTGAAGAATACATCGGCGACTTAAAGAGT
>Ga0208434_1000449_pt1 | contig 19924 bp, 21 predicted proteins | sample 13_taG_FD_184086 | JGI IMG/M metagenome (GOLD analysis project Ga0208434, IMG submission 184086) | Marine viral communities from the Subarctic Pacific Ocean - 13_ETSP_OMZ_AT15268 metaG (SPAdes) (version 2) | ecosystem: Environmental > Aquatic > Marine > Oceanic | place: Pacific Ocean | collected... | reverse complement strand
ACTGGTCATACTGGTCATACTGGTTATACTGGTCATACTGGTCATACTGGTCATACTGGTCATACTGGTCATACTGGTCCAACTGGTCATACTGGTCATACTGGTCATACTGGTCATACTGGTCCAACTGGTCATACTGGTCCAACTGGTCATACTGGTCATACTGGTCATACTGGTGAACCTGGTCCAGAAGGGAGTTCGTTATGGAGACGGGGATACACTGGGAGCACAAATATTTACTATACTGGTAATGTAGGTATAAATATAACAAATCCTTCATATACTTTAGACGTAAGTGGTAATGGTAGATTTAATCATGAATTAATCGGACAAACAGGTTCTTTCACTTACTTAACAGCATCAGAACAAATTACTGCGAATAGAGGTATCCAAGGAACAACAGGTAGTTTCACTTACTTAATAGGAGCAACAGGTAGTTTCGCTCACTTAACAGCATCAAAAAAAATTATCGCACCAGAAGGTATCCAAGGAACAACAGGTAGTTTCACTTACTTAATAGGAGCAACAGGTAGTTTCGCTCACTTAACAGCATCAAAAAAAATTATCGCACCAGAAGGTATCCAAGGAACAACAGGTAGTTTCACTTACTTAACAGGAACAACAGGTTCTTTCACTTATTTAAAATCACTAGATAATACTTATTTAGCAACAAATGGAGGAAAGGTTGGTATATATAATACAAATCCTCAATACAGATTAGACGTATCTGGAGATGGTAGATTTACCAATCTTTATGCCGGTTCTTTTAATCAAACATCTGATTATCGTATAAAAAAAAATGTTGAAGGACTTAATGACTTTTATAATGTTGATAATTTAAGACCTGTAACATATTTGAATAAGAAAACGGATAAACAAGACATAGGATTAATAGCACATGAGCTTCAAGAACAATTTTCTTGTTTAGTATCTGGAGAGAAAGATGGAGAAGAATTACAGCATGTCAATTATTCTGGGTTAATACCAATATTAATTAGAGAAATTAAAGAATTAAAAAATGAAATTAAATTATTGAAGAAGAGAATGGAAAATAATGGGATTTAAACCTTTTAACATTTTATAAGTTATAAATCTTTAACATTTCAATTAGTTTTATTAAATAATAAAATTGATATTTTTATTATTTAGATATTTAATTTATACTATTAATTATGAAACCTGTGTTACATAACGTTTTATCTGTTAGAAATTCTCATCCTCGAGATAAGCACATTCAATTCTTTGAAGAAGACCATAAATATATAATTGATACAGAACCCGATGTAAAATATACATCTGTTACCACTTGGATTCATGAACATTTTGAGAAATTTGACGCTGATAAAATTATTAGTAAAATGATGTCAGGGTATGGCTGGAAAGAAGGTCATAAATATTGGGGAATGACGCCTGAACAAATAAAATTACAATGGGATACAAATAAAGACGCCGTTTCAGGGGCTGGAACTGATATGCATTTTGAAATTGAATGTTTTAATAATAATAAACGATTTAGATGTCAATATACAAATAAGGAGCTTGCTGAGATTTATTTGGACGATTTTAAATCAAAATTATCAGAAAAACCACTTGAATGGCAATACTTTATTAATTTTGTCAAAGATCATCCTGACCTAAAACCATATCGGACCGAATGGACAGTCTTCAATGAAGACATTAAGATATCAGGTTCTATTGATATGGTGTATGAAAATCCTGATGGGACTTTATCTATTTATGATTGGAAGCGGTCTAAAAATATTACACGGATTAATAAATTTAATAAATTTGCTTTACCACCATCTATTTGTCATTTACCTGACTCAAACTTTTGGCATTATGCTTTACAACTTAATACATATAAATATATTTTAGAAACAAAATACGATAAAAAGGTAAAAGACCTTTATTTAGTAAGATTACATCCGGATGCTGAAGAAAAAAATTATGAGCTAATTGAATTACCAAATTTGAGTATTGAAATAAATGATCTATTGGAATATAGAAAAAATAAAGTTTGTTTATAAATTATTTAAAAGAAATTAGTATTATTATACATATGATAGATAAAACAGTTTTTTTTATATGGATTATTTGGTATTTAAATACATATGGATATGTTCATGTTTTATTTAATTTAATTATAAGATTACATAATTCTTTTACTGATTTTTTTATGTTTTATAATGATGTACTTTATCCAGATTACTGGTCTGATGAAAATTTAGAAAATGACAATACCAATACAGAAATTAATACTGAAGAAAACCAAAAAAAAATATCTAAGTATGAAGATAAATATTTAGAGGATATTAAAAAACTTGATAAGGATTGGGAATTTACTGAAGATGAAAATAATGAATTAACAAAACTTATTGATGAATTTTGTAACGATTATATTAAAACGAAAGAAAATAGAATTAAAGAAATTACAGCTGAAATTATAAATTTAGAAAATGAAATTGATGATGATTCAGGTTCTTTTACTTATATTGAAGATTGTAATGACGATAGTCATAAAGATACCATTGAAGATAGAAATAAACGTAAAAGAACAGATATTGAAGAACTACAAGAAGAAGTCACTAAAATTAAGTTTGAAATTGAAACTGAAGAAGGTTTGAGTCAAATAAATAAAAATTCTGTTGAACAAGCAAGACAATATATCATTAATAAGAGATTAGATAAACTTAAAAATTGTTATATAATTGAAAAAACACCAAATGGAAATGTTATTATGATATATGACAAGGAGAGAGAAACCTTTAAATATTATTCAGATATAAATATTCCATATAAATATTTAGAAGTAGTTGGCAGAAAATATGTAAAATCATTTGACTGTAGACCTATTTTTGTCGATATGGAAGAAGAGCTTCAATTATTTGAAGAGAAATGGGATAAAGAAGAATTAAGAAAGGAAGAAGACAAAATAAAAGCAGATGAAATAGCAAAAAATAAACAACCGAATTCAGAAGTAAAAAAGAAAAATGTTTTCGCACAATTTAAGAGCTATAATAAAGATGCTGGTGGAAAAATTAGTATGGCACCCCCGCCTAAAAATAATATACCCAATAGTTCTGTAACTCAAAATAAGGAAACCGGAAAAATTATACTTAAAGAAAGAGCAAATCGTTATACTTGCGAAGGTAAATTTACTAATTTTAATTTTTTACAAAAGGTAGATAGAAAGATATTTAATAAAAAACTGGGTTTATCATTCTCTGATTTTAAGAAAATGAAAAAATAGATTTAATTATGATATTATAACAATTTAAACTTCTTGTTATAATATAAATAATATGATAAAATTAACAAGACGTTTTAAAAAAAATAAAAAAAATAGAACATTTAAAAAAGGAGGTGCTTCTATAGATGTTAAACCTTCTGAAAAACCATTAACAAAAAAGTTACCAAAAGCAGAGTTACCAAAAGCACAGTTACCAAAAGCACAGTTACCAAAAGCAGAGTTACCAAAAGCAGAGTTACCAAAAGCAGAGTTACCAAAAAAAGAATTACCAAAAGCAGAGTTACCAAAAGCAGAGTTACCAAAAAAAGAATTACCAAAAGCAGAAGAAAAGGAAGAAAGGGAAGGAATAGTAGATATAATTGGAGATAAAATAACTGATAATGCTTCTTCATTAGCTACATTCATTGGAGATGCTGGTCTTGAAATTATAGGTCTAGAAAGAATTAATAAATCTGAAGAAGATGATGAATCTAAAGAAGATGATGAATCTAAAGAAGATGATGAATCTAAAGAAGATAGCGAATTAGGCATTGTAGGAAATATTGTTGATAAAACTGGTGCTGCTTTAATCGAAGATGTAAATGAAGTTTTAGGAACTGTTACAACAGAAGAAGCAGCTGAAAAAACAGCTGATATTATTAAAGAAGGTGCTCAAACATTTAATGAAGCTCTAAATGATCCTGAAGTTAGGGAAGAACTTGAAGAAGCCATTAAAAATGCTGGTGAAATTTCTAATGTTATTGTTAAATCTGCTGAAGAACCAATTTCAAATGCTGTTGGTGTTGCTGCTAATTCGGTAGCAAAAGCCACAAGTGCCGGATTAAGCGGTGCTGTTAAAGTTGGAACTGATTTAGCTGCTGCAGTTCCAGCTTTTGGTGCTATTGTTGAAGCTGGTAAAATTATAAATGATAGTTCCAAAGCGATTGGGGCCGCTGTCGAAGCAGGTTCTGAAGCTGTTGAAGTCGCATCTGATGCTTTTATTGAAACAAAAGAAAATGTTGAAGAAGGTTTAAAGGTTTTAGATGAACAAAAAAAAATGGCCGAGCAAATTTCTAATAGAACTAATAAGTCAATAAAAGAATTCGAAAACCCAGTTAAAATTCAAGCTGCCGGTGGTAGAAAAACAAGACGTAGATTATTAAAACACAGACGTAAAACAAAGCGCGTTCGTTTTGCTATTTAGATTTTTTATGAGCCAACCATTCTTTAAAACCATTACACCGAGCAATATTGAAGGATGTTCCTAAATGACTATATGCTATATCATAAGCAGTTCTATTATGTTTATCCATTTCATTCAAATATTCAAATATTTCTCTCTGTTGTTCAATTGGATATCTCATTATAATTTCTGAAATTTTCATGTTCAACGAGTCAAAGTTAACTTGTTCTGTCATTTTTATTTATAATTTACAGTTTATATTATAAATTTAAATCAATTTTTATATAAAACAAAATATATAATAATTTACATCCTTGAAGATTTAAACTTAATCTGTCTTTAAGATATTTTATAAATATATATAATTTTATATATATTTATCGCCATGGGTTAACTCGAGCCCCATTTCTTCCCGTCGTTTTATACTTTATATATAAATAAATAATTCCGCCAAGGATAACTGGAAATATAAATGCTACCAATAAAATAGGCTCCATAATTATAATATTAATTTAGTGTGATTATAAAACAAAAACTCAAACGTAATATGCTTCAATTTATTGTATAAAATTCAATTCAATTTTTTAAATTACTCACTCATTTTACATCCCTTGAAGCATTAACCATTATATGTAATAAAACAAATTAATTTATTACCAGTATTAGTATCAAATCTAATATCGCTATTATTAAACATTTCTGTTATACTTGTGTCAACTGAATATCCATTGCTTACCAAATATGATATTAAATTAGGGACTTCATCAACGACCATTAAATCGCCACAACCAGAATTATATCCATCAATAGACATTATTGCATATCCACAATTATTTAAAGGACTACAAGGTCCTGGTTGTTTAAATTCACTTAATGGCGGAAATTTAATAAACCGAACTAAATCAGCTAATGGACCTTGTGGTTTTAAATTAACAACGACAATATTTTTATAACATTGATTATATGTATCTAAATAAGGTTGACTAAATAATGATATAGTTTTAGAACCGTTAATTGGTAGTGGAGGTTTACCGCGATTTAAATTATTTGGTTTAATAGAAGAGCCTTTAAAATTAACATTACGATTAGTATTCATATTGTTAATAAAATTATACATTATTAAATTATACATTATTTACTATTTATTAATAAAATATTATAAAATTGATACAAAAACGTATTAGAAATAAATAGATAAATTATATAATGGAACTTTCGCGTGAACAGCAAATAGCATTTGATAAATATGTTCAAGGTCATAACATATTTATTACAGGTCCTGGTGGAGCAGGAAAATCAGAATTAATTCGGATGATTTACAAGCATGCTATATCAAGATTTAAAGATATTTATGTGACAGCATTAACTGGGTGCGCTTCAATTTTATTAAATTGTAAAGCAAAAACATTACATTCATGGGCAGGAGTTGGATTAGGAAATGGAACAACTGAACAATTAATTATGAAGATAAAGAAGAATAAATTTTTAAAAGCAATTTGGAAGGGAACTGATATTTTAATTGTTGATGAGGTAAGTATGCTGTCATTAAAGTTATTTAATATGTTAAACGATATAGGCAAGGTTATAAGATGTAATCAAAAACCATTTGGTGGTATTCAGCTAATATTTTCAGGTGATTTTTATCAGCTTCCTCCAGTTGGAGATTATTTGGAACCAGATACGCAACGTTTTTGTTTTGAAAGCGATGATTGGAACTCAGTATTCCATCTTGACTGCCAAATAGAGTTGAAAAAGATTTTCAGACAAACAGATGAAATTTATTCGTCAATTTTAAATCAAATTAGGGAAGGAAGAATAAAGAGAAGGTCAAATGAATTGCTACTAGAATATGTAGGAAGAGAATTAGACCCAAATTTAGTGATTGAACCAACAAAATTATACCCTACAAAAAACAAGGTAGACCAAATTAACATTACAAAAATGACGACACTACATGGCGAAGAAAAAGAGTATAAAATCAAGTATTCAAAAGACGTAGAAATGACAAAAGGAGAAAAGGAAATAAGACGTCAATTTACAGACCAAGATATTAAAATAGAATTAGATTTCTTAGCTGGAAATTTGATGTGTGAAAAGGAAATGAAAGTAAAAATTGGTGCTCAAGTAATGTGTATCATAAATATTAAATCAGAATCAGGCGATATTTTGATTTGTAATGGAAGTCAAGGTATTGTTAAAGAGTTTTGCGAAGTAACAGGTTGTCCAAAAGTAAAATACAACAATGGCATTGTTATGGTAATGACCCATCATATTTGGCAAAGCGATAAAATTCCTGGTATTGGTGTTTCACAAGTGCCACTAATTTTATCATGGGCATTAACAATCCATAAGTCACAAGGTGCGACGTTAGATGTTGCGGAAATTGATGTCGGAAGTGGGGTATTTGAATGTGGTCAAACTTATGTAGCACTATCTCGCGTAAAGAGCTTAAATGGATTATATTTAACATCATTTGATGCGGGACGAATTCGTATCCATAAAAAAGTAAAAGATTTTTATGAATCATTGAGGCTATATCATGAGTCAAAGGAAACCAATCAGGAATTTCCTCTCGCTATTCCTACAAATTTAGAGGCTACAACAACCAATTCATTAAATCCATTTGTTAACTATCAATATGTAGAGGAACAAACAGAATTAACAGAAGAAAAATATGATGAACCACGGTCTGATATAAAAATAATAAAATTAACATAACTTTATTCTTCTATCAAAATAATTGTTTTTAGAATATCAAAAGCTTGTTGGTCATTTCTAATTTGTTTCAATGTATCGAAAATTTTATTGTAAGTTTCTTTATCTAATTTACAGTTATCAATAAATTGACCACAATATGAATCAATAATTGGGTCAATAATATTATAAACCTCTTCAATTTTGTTATCAAACTTCCCAACTTTATTAATATTAAATAGGAAATTTTTGAATATATTAGTCCTTCTCTCAATTTCAGTATAATAATCTTTCAACAATTGTTCTTCATATTTTTTATTAATGTTCAATTGTTGATTTATTTCCTGCATACTTAATTGTAATGCTTCGTCCATTTGTTTTTCAAAGTGAGTCCTGGTATCTTCTAGAAGTGTTTCTTTAAAAGCATCATCAGGTTGTCTAATATTATCTTCTTGAAAGTTATCCATTTTGTTAAGTACACATTATTTTAAACAAGTTTTTAAAATCAATTTTTATTATATATATAACTGAAAATAAATATACAAAGCAAAAACAATTTATATTGAAATAGTTCAATTAAAATTATTTTGAATAATTTTGAAGATTTAAAATAAAATTGAAATAATAAAAGTAATTAAAAAATAAAGGTATATTATAAGTTGAATAAGTCAAACCATAAAATGGAAACAACTAATGTCGCAAATTCATTTATTAGGTCAAACCCCATCAATACTGATAATTTATTATGTGATAATATTTCTGATTTGTCAATTAATACTAGAACAAGCGATAATTTATCTGATTCACTTGAGAATACCACGAGAAATTTGGATGTTGATAAGAATGATGAAAATGAAAGAGAACATAATATTCCTATAGAGATTTATAGGTATAAATTTACTAATGAATTTACAAATGAATTATTTAAATTTTCCAAAATTCATCAATATGATCACCGAAAAGATTTTAAAGAAGCATGGAAAGTTTGGATTGGAGATAATGAAACTATAATTGATGAAGAAGTAAGACGACTAACAAATTTAGGTTACGAGGGAGATATTATAGATAAGATGTTTAAGAGCGCAAGATATTATTTTAGAAAAAAGAGCACTGAAAAAAAGCAACCAGTAAAACGTCGAATTTATGTAGGTTCGAATAAGGATTTATTAGAAGCGATGGATGAGCATATTAAGTCAAATATTTCATCTCGAGAATTTAAACCATCAGATGGTTTTGATGAATTCTGTAAGAAAAATGTAGATATTTTAAAAGACCAAATAAATATTCTATGCCAATCTGGTTTAACAGATTCTAATGAAATCAAGGCAAAAATTAAGAAGACATATAAGAATAGATATTTCTTAATTATTAGTAAATAAATTAAACTCAAATAGATATGATAAATTTAATAATAATTTTTTGTATTTTATTTAAAAAAATTGAGTTCTTTAAATAGTATTTAAATATATTATAATTAATTAATTTAAAGAAATTAAAAGATCTTAAAATATGGGTTGCGATTATTATATTCGAACAGAACTTATTATCGAATTTTATGATAAAGATAATAAGCATTGTTGTATTTATACTAATATGAAATTTAAAAAAGGATATATATTTAGTAATCTAAATAAGGATTCTGATGATGACAAAGAAACTCAAGGTAATAAATTTCAAGCTGAACTCGAAAGAATAATTAAAGAAAATACTAAAAATAAAATATTGTTTGAAAACGATGTTTGGATTAAGGAATCATATAGGAAAAAATATCATATATATCTAATGAAAACATTTATTCAAATTCATAAATTAAAAAAGGTTTATAAAAAAACTTCTGTGCGGGAAATAACTTAAATAAAAAAAAATAATCAATAAAATGTATACAAATATCAATATTTCAACAATAAATAAATATTTCTCTCAAAATAAGGAAAAACAAAGCAACAATTATCGAACAAAAATAGTCAATTATTCTCATTTTTCAATAAACGAAGCAAATATTTGCGATAGAATAAAACAAATACCTTATTATTCCAATTATTTTACAATTTTAGATGATTATGACTTATTAAATATATCTCAATTAAATGAAAATATTATTGAGAAATTAAAAAATATGGACAATAGTAAATATTTTTTATTTAAATATTCTGATAAAAATTCAATTGATTTTATTGATTTTCTTTATGGTTTTACATCAATTAAAAAACTTATTTTTGACATCATTAACTCATTTCAATATCTTTTAACTGGACTTCATATTTTAAACGAAAATAACATATGTTTTTTTGATATTTCACCAAAGAATATAGTTTTTCTTGAGAACTTTAGAGAGAAACCAGTAATAAAAAATTTTAAACTTAGTCTAAATATAAAACACTTTAATTATTTGTATTTTTCAAATATTTTGAATAAATTAGACGATTTTACGTATCAACCATTAGAAATACATATTCTTTATTATTTTGTAAAACACGATATAAAAACAATTTCTTATGGGTTTATTGAAGAATTTTGTGAAAATTATTTAGAAAACTTAAATATCATGAGGTTATTTTCAGACACTTATAAAAAAAATTATAAGGAAAATTGTATTGAAACTATGAGAAAATACATAAATTTACCTAAAGAACAAATTATAGACGACATATTAGAGAGAAAAGATAAATGGGATGTATATGGAATTAGTATGGTGTATCTTCAAATTTTTGGGTGTATTTCTCGTATTTTCTCTCTAAAGGGAACTTTTGTAAGTAAAATAACTTTGGAACTTTCTAAAAACCTACATCCAAACTCAGATAAAAGAATGACTTTGGAAAAAACATTAGAAACCTTTAATAAGTTATTAAATGAGGAAGAAAATTGGAGTTTTGTAAATAAATTAGACAACTCAAAATTAAAACAATTATTTGATGAATTTACAAAATAATATGAATCTTATTATAAAATTATTAGTTATAATAGGATTCAATGTTTACGGTGTCTATGGTGTTTACGGGATTTTGATTTTGTTTTTTTTCCACCGGCCATAGAAGCACTTCTACTTCTTGATCTTCTGGAACTTGTAGATCTGCGATTTTTCTTAGCAGTTTTGGAAGACATAGAAGAAGAATGTTTCATTTCAGATTTGCGTTTACTGGCATCTTGTAAGGCTTGTTTGAATTCATAATTAGAATCCTTTGCTTTGCCTTCAGTATATATTTTCTTAACAAAAATATTCCAATCACTAAGCTTTTTTGTCATTATATAATACTAAAATATTTTATTATTTAAAATATAATATCTAATTTATAACTGTAGAGGGAAACTTAGAGAGAACTATATAAAACCATACTTTGAGATCTATAAATATTTATACATTTTATATTTCAAACGCTGAACTTTATAAAAAATTGAATTAAAAATATATTAAATATAGATATACAAGTTACAATAATAAAATGAGTTATTCTTCTGGATTTGATAAATTAGATAATTTAATTCATAAAATTTTTAAATTTGTATTTAATTATGATAAAAATAGAATTAAATCATTAATTAATAAAACAATATATAATATAAATTTATTAGAAAATACTTTAACACAAATTTCAGTTATTATCTTAAAGTATTTTAGACAATTAGAATTAAAAAGAGACGAAAATAGACAAGATTTTATTGTATCAAAAATATTATCATTTATTGAATCATTTAAACCAACCATTTTAAATAATAATTTAAAAGTAGTAGATATAGGAGGCGGAAATGGTAATGTATTAAGTAATATAAATAAAGCATTGAACGGGGATAAATCAAACTTTATTTGTGTTGAATCTAAAGATTGGATTGAAACTTATAAATATGATAATCAAAATGTAACATATGTTTTCTGGGACAATAATACAATTGATATTTTAGATGAATCGTGTGATGTAGTATTTTGTATGGTTTCATTACATCATATGTCAAATTATACTTTAGAAAATACATTAAAAGAATTACATCGTATTTTAAAAAAAGATGGCATTTTAATGATAAAAGAACATGATTGTAATTCAAACCAAACTTGTAATATGATATTCTGGGAACATCATTTATATCATTTATTAGATTGTGCTTATGATAATCGTCCTTTTAATTATGAGATATATTACAATACAAGCATATACAATTTTAAATGTAAAAAAGATTGGCAATTATTGATAGAAACTAATAATTTCAATTATAAATGTTCTAAAAATAGATTTTTAGATGGTGAATATATTATGAATGATTCTAAAAATGCGTCTAATTTATACTGGGATATTTATACCAAATAAGTGGATAAGTAAAATACCATATTGTGTCGTGATAATTTGATAATGTACGTTTTGATGTTAAACAAGTTTGTTTTTAATTACAATACCATTTTTTATAATAAATTTTATAAATAAAATTGAAACCATTTTGAAGAAAATAAAATATGATATATACATTATAATCGAAAATGGTTAAAAACAGCAGTGGAGGTAATAAAGCTAAGGGATTTGCCCGTAAGAATTTAGTTAAAAGAGATAATGCACTAAGAGTAGCTCAAGAAGAAGGTGAAGTTTATGCTCAAGCTGTAAAAGTTATGGGTGGTAGCATTGCCAGTCTTATTGATATTGAAGGTAACCCATTAAGAGGTCATATTCGCGGTAAATTTAGAGGAAGAGGTAAGCGTGATAATTTTATTGGTCCAAATACTTGGCTACTTGTTGGTATTCACGATTGGGGTTCGTATAAAAATCCTGGAGATGTTAGGGATTGTGATGTACTTGAAGTATATAATGATGCTGATAAATCACGATTAACAAATACGATTACTGATGTTAATTGGAGTAAATTTATTTCAAATGATACTAAAATAATCGGTTCTGTAAGTGAAAAAGACGAAACTGGAGTGGTGTTTGCTGACGAAGCTACACAAGATTATGAGGACCTTATTGCTGCTCAAGCGGCATCATCTGGTACGACTACGAATTTAATAATAAATGATGGAGAAACAATTGATGTTGATGATATATAAAAAATATTTATAGATTTTATAAATTTTACAAAAATATTTACAAATTTTACAAAAATATTTGTAAATATATTAGTTATAATAAAACCAATTTTTTACTAATTCTTGTTGAAATTAACTCGTAATAAATCATAAGAATTAGTGTGAAATTTATTTATTCAAAATAATATTGTGATTTTTTTCATTTTGATAAATCATTACATTTTTTATTTTGATAAATTTTATAATCAAATAAGCTTAGAATATTTCTAATAAAATTTAAACTCTATTCGACGACATTTTAAGAATACTAAGATTCTCACATTTTATTTACATTATAAAACATTTAATTTTTATAATAAATAAAAGTATAAATTGCTACCTCCTATATTTAATATATAATAAATTTTAAATTATTATGGAAAAACTACTCAATTATATACAGATTGCTGTAAGGAGGTAATTAATATTAATAAATTATCTTTAAATACTTTATGCGAATTACTTATTAAAATATAAATTAAATATATTTAAATATATTAAAATAATAAATATATAATTTAATTGTAATAAATTAAACCAAGAAATGAGTAATATTTTTAAATCAAATTCAAGATTTTCATCGCTAATTGATGATATATCTAAACAAAAAAATAGTTCAAAGAATGACGAAAAGGTAAAACCACAAAATCATTCAAATTCATTTAAAACTGAAAACCCTCCAAGAAGTGAAACTAGACACAATGGTTTTAGAGACAGAGACAGAGACAGAGATGGTTTTGGAGACAGAGGAAGAGAACGTTATCGATTACAGATAGAAGAAGAAATCAAAGCAAAAAAAGAATTTGAAGAAAGAGAAAATGAAAGAATAAAACTAGAATCATTAAAAATTGAAAATTTTCCAGATTTAGTATCAATTTCAAAAAAAGAAGAAAATAAAGATAATATGACTATGAATTATATGGAAAAATTAAATAAGGAAGAGATAAAAAATAATGATTTAGAAATTTTGAAACCAGGATGGGTTCTTTTAAAAAGAGATGTTGTTACGGGAAGAAGTATAACAATCAGTCACCCTAAAACAAATGTTGTAGAAAATAATGTAGAAAATAATGTAATCAATTTGTTAGTAAAATTACATGAAAAGAGAACAAATGAATATATAGACAATTATGGTTATGACGAATGGGAAAGAATGTTTAAATTTCCAGATTGGAGAGAAAGAGAAACTTATTTGGAAGAAATGGAAGAAAGTGAAGAAATGGAAGAAAGTGAAGATGAAGATAATGATTATGAATATTAAATTAGTTTAAAATAATAATGTATTATATTAAAGTAAATTAATGGATGTTAAATACGAAAAATTAGATGATGATTGGATTAATAATTTTGAAAAAACAGATAAATTATATAAAGATTTTTATAAAGATGATTTGTATTATATAAATTTACAAGTTATATATGTAAATATATCCAATGAAATTGATAAGATAAAAAATGAAACATTTTTATTTACAAACAAAAATACAATATCACAAGAAGAAATTCTTGGAATACTTAAAAGGAATTCAATTGATAATGAAAAAAAATATTCATTACTATCAATTTTAAGATATAATATATTATTAGAACCAGAACATATAAAAAGCTACTTATTAAATCAATATAACCCCAATTATTTGGCATTAATCAAAAATATAGATGCTATACATTATGAAAAGAGTATATCAATGTTCCATGACTTAAATGATTTAATAATTGTTTTTTATGAAAAATCAAAAGAAATGGTAAAGAAAAACACCAATAATAACAATAATACCAAAAAAATATATTTACGTTCTTTAAATACTAATAAAAAAACAATAAAAAAACGATATAAAGACTAAAACAATATATATAGTATCATAATAAAATGACAGCACTCGTAAACGCTCTTGATAATTATACTCATAATCAATCTTGTGATAATCAAATTGGTGAGAATGGTCATGTAGAATATGGATGGTCAAATAATATTCAAGAAAAAATTTTACAATTCAGTTTTCAACTTACAAGAACTAATGAAGTTGGAGTTTCTAGACTTTCTATTATTTTAAATGACCTATTAACTAATCTTAAACATAATGTTGATAATGGCACGCTTCCCGAAAAGCAAGTCGCTAAAGGATATCTTTCTATTCTTTACAGAATGATTGGTCATACTCGCGATATTATTGATGGCAAGGGAGAGTATACATTATCATATATGATGATATATACTTGGAACAAATTTTATCCTTCTTTGGCTCAATTTGCTTTAAGATGTTTTGTCAAGAGCGATGAAAGGGATATACATCAGTATGGTTCTTGGAAGGATTTGAAATATTTCTGTCAGTATTGTAAGAGTCAAGGTGATGATATTCATTCTTCATTGATTAATTTTTCAGTTTACCTAATTAACAATCAAATCAGAAATGATCATATTCAAACATTGGAGAATTCTGATAATATTTCATTAGCTGCTAAGTGGGTACCTCGAGAAAAGTCTTCATTCAGTTGGCTATATGAACTTCTTGCTACTGACTATTTTTGCGACATTTTAGCAACTGCTAAGACACCCGAACAAAAAAGAAAAGCTGTTCTTAAATGTAAAACCGATTACCGAAAGATATTATCAACTCTTAATAGAAAAATTGATACTACTCAAGTAAAGCAATGTAGCAATGAATGGTCTCAAATAAATTTTAATAAAGTAACTTCTATCACTTTGTCAAAGCAAAAGAAGGCCTTTTTAAATGTTAAAAAAACTGGCGAAATTCGTTGTCCGTATTCTTTAGATAGAAAAACTTGCGCAGAAAATTTAAATGCTCATATCCAAAAAGCTGTTAATGGTGAAGCTGAAATGAAGGGAAAACATGTTGGAATGGCTCACTTTACCAAGCAAGCAAGAGATTTAATTAGAAACAAAAATGGGTCTCAATCTGAGAAGGAACTTTTAAATTCTCAGTGGCGCGATAATTCTAGTCAAAATGGCGCTCTTGGTAAGATGATTGCTATGGTTGATGTATCTGGATCTATGGAAGGAGACCCAATGGACGTCGCTATTGCTCTTGGTATTCGTATTGCTGAAAAATCTGTAATTGGTAAGCGTGTTATGACATTTAGCAGTACGCCTACTTGGGTTAATTTGGAGTCTTATACTGATTTCATTTCACAAGTGGAGGTCATTCAACATGCTCCTTGGGGTATGAATACAAATTTCCGTGCCGCACTTGACCTAATATTATATGCTATTGTTCAGAATAAGATGGCGCCAGAAGATGTTCAAGATATGGTTCTAGTAATCTTATCTGATATGCAGATGGATGAAGGTGACCAATGTAATAAGCAAGTTTTGTATGATACTATGAAGACTAAGTATGAAGCTACTGGTATTAGAGTCCACGGTATTCCTTACAAACCACCTCATATACTCTTCTGGAACTTGAGAAGCACTTCAGGGTTTCCAAGTCTTGCTAATCAACCTAACGTATCTATGATGTCAGGTTTTAGTCCAGCTCTTCTAAATTTGTTCTGTGAACAAGGTTTGGATGCTCTTCAAAGCTGTACTCCTTGGTCTCTTCTAGTAAAAAGCTTAGAAAACGAAAGATATAAAATTATGGCCAATAAATTTGAAGAAAGTTTATTCTAATATTTTAGTAATATTTTAGTAATATATAAATATATTATGAATAATATGATAATAAATTCTTCAAATAATAATTTTTTGTTTGTAAAAAAAATTTATAATAAAAATAAAGAAAAAAATAAAGAAAAAAATAAAGAAAAAAATAAATTTATTATATTTAATTATCTAATTAAAATACAATATCCATTAAAAAATTATTATAATTCAATTATACCATTAAATATATATCAAACATGGCATACAAAAAATTTACCAGTTAATATGAAAAAAAATGTTGAAAAAATTATTTTAAACAATCCAGTTTTTAATTATGAATTATATGATGATGATGATTGTAGAAATTTTATTAAGACAAATTTTGACAATAAAGTTTTAAATGCTTTTGATTCATTAATACCTGGTGCTTATAAAGCTGACCTATGGAGATATTGTATTTTATATAAAAATGGCGGTATATATTTAGATATTAAATACGAATCTGTTAATGAATTTAAATTTATAAATTTAACTGAAAAAGAGCATTGGGTATTAGATATTGATAAATATGGAATTTATAATGCTCTAATGGTATGTAAACCTAATAATCAAATATTATTTAAAGCTATAAATAAAATCGTTGAAAATGTAAAAAATAAATTTTATGGAATTTTGCCGTTAGCACCTACTGGACCATATATGTTATCTAAATTTTTTACAGAAACAGAAAAAAAATCATTTGATATGAAACATGATATATATAGTTCTGTTAAAAATAGATTTATTTTTTTTAATAATTATATAATTTTTAAAAGTTATAATAATTATTTAGAAGAACATGATAAAAATAAAAAAGTTTCTCATTATGCTGATTTATGGAAACAAAGAAAAATATATAAGTAATATTATTTATTATAATGTAACCTTTTTCCATGCTTCAAAAAAATTATCATAACAAGGACCCCACCCACCAGGCTCTACATAATCTCTATAAAAATTATTTTCAGTTAATATTTTGTCAACATATTGTTTTTTTGATATATCATGATAATCATTTTCCATTAAAATTAAACTTATATTTTCTAATATTTTCGGCATATCCATTAAAATAAAATAAAATGCACCTTCACAATCTAATATTAGTGTATCAAATTCAATATTATATTTTTGTTTTAGTTCATCTAAAGTAATTGTATTAACCCATGTATATCCCGGACGTAAAGTATCGCTTGGTATTGTATCCCAACCAAGTTGAATTAATTTTCTTTCAGATAATGCTGAATTTTCTATATGAAAATTTAATTTATTAATCATTCTATTTTCTTTTAATTTATGTGCTATATTTTTATCACATTCAAGTGTTACTAGATTATTTTTATTTTCTAAAATTGAAGCAATGATTAATGAATTTCTTCCTATATTTCCTCCAATTTCTAAAACTTTTTCATTTCCTTTTAAATACATAACAGCCATTTTTTGTTCTGGTAATTCATCATTAAAATTACCATGTTTTATATATAATTTAGAATGTATTTTTTTTAATTTATTTGTTATATAATAATCGTCTATAGTTGTTATTTTATTTTTAATTAAATCTATTTTAATAATGTATTGTTCTTCATATTCATTTAATTCATCATTATTTATTATAATTATTTTTTTTTTTATTCCAACTACAGGGTCTCTAAAATGCTTAGCTCTATTAAAATCTCCAGATGGAATAGTAATAATATTATTATTATTTAGTTTTTGTAAACAAATATTCGTTATATCAATATTTTTATTCATAATTCCATATTTAATAATCATTATATATATTATATATATTATATAATATATATTATTATACATTATATTTTTAATATATATATATGGAAAAAATATTAATAACTGGTTCAGGACGAAGCGGAACAACCTTTTTAATTACATTATTTACTTTTTTAGATTTTGATACAGGATATAATAGAGATAATTATGAATCATATATTTTTAAGAATTGTAATTCTGGTATGGAAAGAATATATAATGATAAAAATTATATACTTAAAAACCCTAATTTTATAAAAAATATTAAATATATTGTGGAAGATAAATCAATAATTATTAAAAAAGTTATAATACCTATTCGTGATTATAAATTATCAGCGTTGTCTCGCTTAAAACATAATAATAATCCAGGTGGTTTATGGCATGCTAATGATTTGAATTCTCAAATAAAATTTTATGAACATATCATGGCTAATTATATATATATTATGACAAAATATGATATACCTACAATATTTATAGATTTTGACAAAATGATTAATGATAAAAAATATTTATTCGATAAAATTAAAAGTATTCTTGACGAAAAAAATATAGATTTTGATAATTTTTCAAATATATATGATGAAGTTTCATTAATTTCCAAAAGATAAATTATTTATTATAAATTTAGCAAAAGTTATAATTAATTTACTAATAACTTATTAAAATTTATTTATTAATATAAATAAAATATGAATAAATGGATAGTATTATTGACAACCGCTGTATCAAATCCTGATAATAAAATAACTGATACTGAATATAGAAAATGTTTATATATTCAACAAATTTTAAACTGGTTAAATAAAACAAATTTTTTTATTGTAGTTGTTGAAAGCTCAGGTTATGATTTTCCAGATATTAATAATGAAAGATTACATAAAGTTATTTTTAAAATAACTAAGTCATTACCATCAACTTCTCAGTATGAAGCAATTAGTATTTTACATGCTATTAATGAAATAAAGAATTATGAATTTTATAAAAATTGTACTCATATTTTAAAAGTAACAGGTCGTTATTTTTTAGACGACATCGAAAATCATTTAAATTCTAAACCACAAGATAAAGATTTATATCTTCAAAAACATAGAAATGATAAAATTCAATGGCAAAATTCTGAATATTATGGGATTAAAAAAGATTTAATGGAAGATTTCTTAAAAAAAGTAATAAATACTGGATTCATGGAAAAAAAATTATGGGAATTTTCAATAGATAATAAAAGTGGATGTCATATAGGTTATTTTAAAAATGATAATAGAAGAGGTGGTGATAACTTATTAATTAAAAATTTATAGTTAATTAAATAAAACCTCAGGTGATATCATTATTCGTGCTCCACTATTTTGTCTTGCTTGAATATGAAATGCTCTATGCTCACAATCTTCATATCTTCCATCTACATTTATTGTTCCATCTGGCTTAAAATATTGTTTATAAACCAATCTTGATTTTGTTATATTTTTATGAGCTTCCAAATTAGGTTTTGGTATAAGATCTAATCTTACTCTACCATCATAATAAGTATTTAAAAACTTATTTGTTCTGTAAATCGAAAATCCATTAAATGATGAAATACATGGCAATAAAGCATTTTGTGATAATGCTTTTTTAAGTGATACATCAACATAATTTTGAATTATATCGTAATATTTCACATTATTTTCAAAATGGTTATAACTAAAACAAAATGGATGAATAGACAAACCCCATATATCATAATATTTTGGACTAGTATTAAATGATAATCCATCCCAGTTATCACTATACAAATATTTTTTTAAAATATCTGTATTAACTTCTTTACAATTAACATCATCACAATCCATCATAATAAAAAAAGGGTATTTCTCTCTATTTTCTTTAACAAAATTAAGACAAAAGTTTCTACCAATAGCAATATTATGAGTTCTAAAGGGTGATACTGGTTTTTGATTTACATAAAAAATCATTTTTGAATTTGTTTGATTATATTTTTTTAAAATATCTAAAGTATTATCAGATGATTTATCGTAATAAATCATTATTTGATAATCATCAAATATACACCCTATTTTTTCCATATTTTCAAGCACTTTTTGTAAATAAGGTCCACAATTTTTAACGGGGGCACATATACAGCAATTCATTAATATAATATTTTATTTAAAATTGATAATAAAAAATAAAATTATAAATGATTCACTAATAATATGTTTACAATCGTAACAGTAAGATTTGACGATGAAACGTGGGATTTAAATAAATGTTATAGAATAAGGAAAAACATCCAATGTATATATGCAACTCCTTTTAAAATAGCAGAATCAATCGATATAAACTCGCCTATATTTGCTATTGAAATGAACAATTCAAAAAATC
>Ga0208434_1000439_pt1 | contig 20190 bp, 33 predicted proteins | sample 13_taG_FD_184086 | JGI IMG/M metagenome (GOLD analysis project Ga0208434, IMG submission 184086) | Marine viral communities from the Subarctic Pacific Ocean - 13_ETSP_OMZ_AT15268 metaG (SPAdes) (version 2) | ecosystem: Environmental > Aquatic > Marine > Oceanic | place: Pacific Ocean | collected... | reverse complement strand
CTTGCTGGTACAGGTGTTGGTAAATCATTATTCATGTGTCACATGGCTGCATCTACTTTGATGCAAGGTAAGAATGTATTGTACATTACTATGGAGATGGCAGAGGAACGTATCGCAGAACGTATTGATGCAAACTTAATGAATATCACTATGGATGATTTACATGATTTGCCTAAGAAGATGTTCACAGACCGTCTTTCTAAGATTAATAAAAAGACTAATGGTAAACTTATCATTAAAGAATATCCAACTGCATCTGCACATAGTGGACACTTCCGTTCTCTTATCAAAGAACTTGCACTAAAGAAATCATTCAAACCAGATGTTATCTTTATTGACTATCTAAACATTTGTGCATCATCTCGTTTCAAAGGGAATGCGAATGTTGGTTCTTATTTCTATATCAAAGCAATTGCAGAAGAACTAAGGGGACTTGCAGTTGAATGTAATGTACCTATTATGTCTGCAACCCAGACAACTCGTGGTGGTTTCAATAGTTCTGATGTAGGACTAGAAGATACTTCAGAATCATTTGGTTTGCCTGCAACTGCTGACTTGATGTTTGCATTGATTACTACTGAAGAATTAGAACAACTTAATCAGATTATGGTAAAACAGTTAAAGAATCGTTACAATGACCCAGGCACAAACAAAAGATTTGTTTTAGGTATTGACAGAGCGAGAATGAAACTGTATGATGTAGAACAGGATGCTCAAGATGGTATTGTTGATAGTGGACAAGATGACGCACCAGCGTTTGATAAAAGTCCAATATCTGCACGATATGACAAATTTAATGACATAAAGGTGTAATTTATCTTGACTTCCTAATAATTTGATATTATAAATAGAACTGTAATATTATTTGTGCAAATGGAGAAATTGATAAATGCAAGGATTCAAGACCTTCCTTACGGAAGCAAAAGTTAAAGCAGAGGATTATGAGGCGGCCATAGTTATTGGTTGGTACGAGTTACATGGGCGTGAACTTGACTCTAAATCTGGCATTACTAGTAAGACATTAAAGGTTTTAGAATCAAATCCAGAAGTATTAGCATCTGGTAAACGTATTGCAGAGTATGTTCTTAAAACAAACTCTAACCTTGCAGGCACTCAAGCAGAACAGTATGGTAGAGCATCTACCAAATTAACTAAGTTCTGGACTTCATACGGTGCAACAAACAAAACTCCAAAAACAGATATCTTAATTGGGAATATGCGTTTCTCGTTAAAGATTGGTGCGGCACAACTTATGTCTGGTGGTAAATCTGAATCTACTGCGACATTCTATGCGGCATTAAAAAATACATCAAAACAACTTGCACAGAATAAACAGTTTAAGGTTGTCGAAGGAATTTTAGAATCCTTTGTTACAAGTACCCTTGCGCCTGGGCAACTTCGTGGAATAATTAAATCTGGTGAAAATGAAGTTGTTAATGCTGGTGAAGCTGCACACAAACAATGTATGACTGAACTAGGATTGTTATTTGAACAATCAAGAGAATTCAAAATTGCATTTGCTCGTGAAGCAATGTCTGGGTTTGAAAAGTTTGGAGAAGGGGATAATGCAGCTGCAGAGTATATGTTAGTATCTTCCCATGATGGAAACAGTGTAAAGATTAAAAGTGTATATGATGACGATTATTGTTCATACATTGCAGATAAAATGAAATTACAAGCAAGATTCAAAACAAGTGGTAGAGTTCTAAAGGGAAAGAAAACTGGAGAATACAACTTCTGGTCTGTTGTTTCACTTATTGTTAATGCAATGGATGAAGAGATAGATGCATACAATAACGGAGAGATTCTTACTGAAATTCGTTTGTTTAAAAATCTTACTGCAAAGGTAAAGGGATTCTTTAGTAAAGTTTGGAACAAAGCATCTAAGTTTTTTAAAAAAGGTACTATGTCAATGATGAAATTTTTAGGTGTACAACCTAATATTACACACAGTAAGGATATTCATTTTGATTAATTTTAGTAAATATATAACCGAAGATAAGGGTGGAAAGAATCTACACCTAGAACATATCGAAGATGAGATATTAAACTTTGGTGTGTCTGGTGGTAGAGCTGCAATTAACTTTGTTCGTTCTCTTAGAGATATGTTGGCAGGAGAATCACGTTCATCTGTAAACATGACTGTTAAGTGGGATGGCGCTCCAGCAATCTTTGCTGGTATTGACCCAGAAGATGGTAAGTTCTTTGTTGCAAAGAAATCAGTATTTAATGCAACTCCAAAGTTATACAAGACTGCAAAAGAAATAGATGATGATGGACTATCTGGTGCATTGAACTCAAAGTTCAAGATTGCACTTACAGAGTTTGCCAAGTTAGGAATCAAAGGTGTACTTCAAGGAGACTTGATGTGGACTGATGATGTAGAGACAGATACAATAGATAACATGCGTTATTATACATTCCAACCGAATACAATTGTATATGCTGTACCTGTTGATAGTGACTTTGGAATGAAGATTAAGAATTCAAAAATTGGAATCGTGTGGCATACCACTTATACTGGTGACGCACTCCAAGATATGAAAGCGTCATTTGGTGTCAACATTAAAGGACTCAGTACACCATCCTCAGTTTGGATGGATGACGCAACCTATAAAGATGTTGCTGGTAAAGCAACAATGACATCGAAGGAAACTGAAGCAGTTACTAAGTCTTTGTCTGGTGCTGGTAAAACATTCCAAAAGATTAACTCTGCTGGACTGACTAAGTTTTTAAGAATTCAAGATACATTCACTGGAAACCTTGCTGGTGCTTCATTGAAAACATATTACAATAGTAAAGTAAGAGAAGGTAAACCAATCAATAACCCTAAGAAACATGCAGAAGGTTATTTGAAGTGGGTATCTAATGTTTACGATAAAAGAATTAAAAGTCTCAAAACAGAGAAGTCTCAGACTAAAGTTGCAAACGAACAAAAAGAGATGTTACGAGAACTAAAGAAACACACAAAAAATTTAGAACAGGTTATCTTGTTTCAGAACTATCTGATTGAAGCGAAGATGGGCATTGTAAAGAAACTAAATAGTGTTAAGCAATTAACTGATACATTCATTAGAACTCCAAATGGATTCAAAGTAGTTAATCCAGAGGGGTTTGTTGCTATTGACAGAGTAAGTGGAAATGCAGTAAAGTTAGTTGATAGAATGGAATTTAGTTTTAATAACTTTACAGCAATTAAGGCATGGGACAGATGAAGAAATTTAAAGAACTAACATCTGAACTGGTAGAAAGAAAAGCACTATCCATTGCAACAAGACGCAAGATGGGTAGACGAATGGCAAAGATGGCAAAGTCATCTGCTTTCAAAGCGAAGGTTGCACGAAAGAAAAAGAAACTTGCAACTCCAGAGATGTTACACAAACGTGCATTGAAAGCTGCAAAGGCAGTTATACTTCAGAAGTTTGCTGGGTTAAGTCCAGCGAAATATATGCAACTATCTCCTGCTGCAAGAGTAGAGATTGATAATCGCATTGTTTCAAAGAAGGGTGCGGCGATTCAAAAGATTGCAAAGAAGATGATGGTTAAGTTAAAAAAACAAGAATTAGAACGATTAAAGAAAGTTAAACAGGGTGGAGATAAATGAAGAAGTTTTCTGAAATTATAGAAGCTCGAGGTGATACTGCCGTATTTACATTTGGTAGATTTAATCCCCCGACTACTGGACATGAAAAATTAATGGAAGCAGTTGCCAAACAGGCAAAGTCAAACTCTGCTCCTTATTACATTTTTGCATCTCATTCAGAGAACGCAAAGAAAGACCCTCTACCATATGCAAAGAAACTTGCATACATGAAGAAGATGTTTCCAAAACATGCAAGGAACTTGGTTGTAGATAAAGCAAGAAATGTATTTGAGATTGCAGTTACACTACACAACAAAGGACACAAATCAGTTGTTATGGTTGTTGGTTCTGACAGAGTTACAGAGTTTGAGACATTACTAAACAAATACAATGGAACTGAAGCAAGACATGGTTACTATGGGTTTGATAATATCGAAGTTGTATCTGCGGGCGAAAGAGACCCAGATGCAGAAGGTGTTACTGGAATGTCTGCATCTAAGATGAGAGCAGCTGCAAGTGCAAATGATTTCGATTCGTTTAAGAAGGGACTTCCATCCAACTTCAAACAAGCAATGTCTCTATTCAAAGATGTTCGTAAGTACATGGGTGTTCGTGAGTCTTTTGTTCCTAGAACAAATGTAATGACAGACGAAGATGTAATTCGTGACTTGTATATGGAGAACAAGATTTTCTGTGTAGGAGATATTGTAGAAGATAATTATACTGGTGTCTCTGGCGAAGTTATTCGTAGAGGAACTAACTACATTACATTCAAGGAATCAGATGGTACTATCCATAAGAAATGGTTGTATGAAGTAAAACAAGACAAAGATATCAAAGACAGAAAAGGTACAGAACCTGCTAAGTATTATGCAAAAGATGCTGAAGGTGATGCAATGTCAAAGTCCACGAAACAAAAACGTGCGGCACACTTTGCAAAGAAAAAGGATGGCCCTGCTCCAGGCGATGCAGATGCAAAGACTAAACCATCGAAGAGTACAAAGAAATTTAAAGACATGTTTGGTGAAGAAGACCCTTGTTGGGATACTCACAAACAAGTTGGAGTTAAGAAAAAGAACGGTAAAGAAGTTCCTAACTGTGTTCCTAAAGAAGAGTTCCAGTTAGATGAGAAGATTGAAGGACTTGTTACGAAAGCAGAAAAGTCTGGTGTACCTTATGGAATTCTAAAGAAGGTATATGACAGAGGAATGGCTGCATGGAAAACAGGACATCGCCCAGGCACAACCCCACAACAGTGGGCATTTGCAAGAGTGAATTCTTTTCTTACAGGGGGTAAGACTAGAACAACTGCTGACGCAGATTTATGGAAACAAGCAAAAGGGAAGAAGGAAGAGAATGACTCTCGTGAAATCGGAACTGATGCTAGTAGACAAGAAAGGCAAAAGATGACCCCAGGCCAAAAGATTGTATCGTTCAAAGAACATACTAAGTGTGGTACACCAGATTGTTGCAATGAGTGTGCAGAATCTAGTCTAATTGAATCCAACCAATATCGTGTGGGTTCAGAGAAGTACTATGAGTTCTTTAACGAAAAAAGAAGCCTTTACGAGAGAGGTGAATTAAATCCAGTTGGTTTTGATAAAGAACTACTGGAAGGTGACATTGGTAAGTACGCAGTCTATGAGGGAGAAAATGTTCCTCTAGATTGTCCAATGATGGAATCAGAGTATCAAGGAAAAGACGTTGAACTAAATAAACCAAAAGTTGGTGGTTCTAAGAAGTATTATGTGTATGTGAAGAACGATAAAGGCAACGTGATTAAAGTATCATGGGGCGATACATCTGGTTTAAAAATTAAGTTGAACGACAAAGAAGCAAGAAAATCGTTTGCTGCAAGACATGATTGTGCAAACAAAAAAGATAAAACCAAAGCAGGATATTGGGCATGTAATATTCCAAGATATGCAAAACAACTTGGTTTATCTGGTGGGGGTAACTTCTTTTGGTAAAACCATACAATGATTTGGGAATGGAGACTAACCTCATTTTGAGAGAATTTGAGGAAGATGTTAATGATAGTGAGTTGATTTGGCATCGTGATAAGAGTGACAGAGAGGTCACTGTACTTTCTGGATATAACTGGAAGTTGCAGATGGACGATGAACTGCCTGAAGAACTGAAGCATGGTAGAGTATATCATATCAATAAGATGGTTTACCATCGATTAATAAAAGGAAGTGGTAAACTACTACTTAAAATTAGGGAAAAATAAATGACAAGATATAGTAAAACAATGAGTGAGTCCCTTGCAGAAGTGCGTGAGGTAACACCAGAACAAATCGAAGAAGCATCTGCTCGTAGAGATGCAATGCGTCACGGTGCTGGTGGGAGAAGAGGAATCGACCCTGCTGACAGAGATGACATGAGAGCAACTGATAAAGACCAAGACCTTGCAAAGAAAAATATGATTATGCAATTGCGTAAATCAAAAGACACTAGAGGTAACTTCTCTATTGAATTCCAAGATGGAAAGAAACAGAAGGTTGATTCTAAGTTTGTTGAACTGTTGTTAAAAGCACATGACATGATTCAGAAACCTAGAGATAAAGAACAGTTTGTTCAGATGATTTCTAAGTCATATCGTGATATGCTTAAGACTGCGAATATGGTCTCAAAACAACTTAAAATGGGTGAAGAAGTTTTCCTAGAAGGTTTTGAAGTAGAAGAAATTGAAATCGATGAGATGAAGATGGATGACCCTAAGTTGAATAAAATATTCGACAAATTGAAAAAGGGACAAACAATCAAGCTAAAGACTAGTTCTACAATCAGTAAAGGTAAAGACTTTGTTGATTATATCGTTAAGTCAAAGAATACAGTAAACAAGGGTAGAGTAGAAAAAGTCACACTTGTTACTAAAGGTAATGAAAAATCAGTTAAGAAGTTCCTATACAAAAGAGATGGTAAAGTAACATTTGCTATCGGTGATATGGGTGCATCTATTGATGACATTAAAGAAGAGGAAGAACCACAAAAGTCTGATGGAGTTAAATCTGTCGAACAGGGAAGAGATGATAAGAAGAAAACTCGTATCGCTCAACTACAATTACAGATTGCAAAAGCAACTGAAACTATAAACAAACTAAACGCACAGGAGAAATAAATGTCCAAGTATCTTAAAACTAAAAAAGGTAGTTTAGAGAGTGCTGTGTTAGAGGCAATGTCTCCTGCTCAGCAAGCTGCAATCGCAATCTCTAAAAAAGAAAAAGAAAAAGAGAAGAGTGAAAACAACTATATTCACGCTGCAAAAATGGCAAAAGAAAAGGGTGAAAAAACCTTTACTATTGGTGGTAAACAATATGACGTTGAGGAAACACTAAAGACTGAAAAGTTGGTTGGTGGACAAAAGAAACTTGACAAAGATAAAGATGGTGATATTGATGGTAAAGACTTTGCTGCAATGAGAAAAGCAAAGAAAGAAGAAATGGATCCAACTGATCACGTTAAGAAAAAAGGTGACAAGTATTGTGTATACAATGCAGACGGTAGTATTGCAAAAGAGTTTGACAATAAAGAAGATGCAGACAAATATGCAATTGATAACCATGACAAGATAATGGCAACTGCTAAGAAAGAAGAAGTTGAACTTGATGAAGGTTATTCAGCAAAACAAATCAAGATGGCAATCGGTATTGCATCTGATAAAAGATATGCTGGTGGTAACTACTCAGGTGCTGTTAAGGCAATTGAGAAAATCAAAAAAGGATTATCTGACCATAAACAAGTTGCAGCAGTTCTTAAAAGACAGAACGAATCACTTGCACAACAGGCTGCAAGACACATTACTAATATGTGGCAAGAAGCTGCTAAGAAAGCAGAGAATGCTAAACCATCTAAATTGATGGGTACTAAAGAAGCAATGTGTGAAGATTGTGGAAAAGAACCATGTGTTTGTAAATCAGAAGATGATAAACAATCTATGACTGGCAAACCAATGGCAAAGGTTGAGGTTTCACCAAAAGAGTCAAAGGCAAAGTAATATGAAAAGTATCGTGGAAGTCACGAGTATTAATGAAGAAGAACTTCCACAGATTTACTGTGATATGGATATGGTTCTTTGTGATTTTATTGGTGGGTATGAAACACTCACTGGTAAGAAATTTGACAAGACTCCCAAGGATGAACGATGGGATGCAATTACAGGTAAGAAAGATTTCTGGCACACCTTACCTTGGATGCCTGGCGCTCAAAGAGTATGGAAGTTGATTAACAAATATGATGCGAATATATTATCAGCATATTCTAACAGAGATGGGAATAGTCGGAAGGGAAAGAAGTCTTGGTTATCCAAGAATGCAAAACCTACTGGTAAAATACATCTTGTACAACGTGCAGATAAAAAGAAGTATGCAATGTCTGGTAACAAACCTAATGTCTTGATTGATGATTATATCAAAAATATCAAAGAATGGGAGAGTGCTGGTGGTATTGGTGTGCATCATACTTCACCAACAGATACAATTTCTCAGCTTAAGAGAATTGGATTTAGATAAATAGAATAGTAAACAATAAACTAGGAGAACTATCATGGCCCTATGGGGAAATACAGATGCAGATGAAGCCAAACCAAAGTGGATGACATCAGCAGAAAAAGCAGACGTTTTCGCAACCTCTAGAGGTTGGGTAAAACTTAATGGTAAAGGACTTGAAGAAGTCATTTGCTCAATCGGTGGACTTGCAACAGCACTTGCTGGAGCAGATATCAACAAAGCAGCATTCAAGACATCATCATTTGGTGAGGGTGCTGGTGGTAATATTGATATTACACTAACATTTAACGAGAAGGTAACAGTTGCTGGTGGCCCACCAACAATTACTGTAACTAACTCACAAGCTGGTTCTGGTACAGATGCAACATTTACTGCTGCATATCAGTCTGGTTCTGGTACAAACAAACTTACTTTCCGTAAGACATATGCTGCTGGTAATGGTGGTGTTGCTGAAGATGACGTATTGTCAGTTGCAAGTCAAAACATTGCACTTGCTGGTGGAACAGTTAAAGATACTGGTACAACAGTTAACTCTGGTGTTGCAGTTCCTGCTGGTTCTGGTACACTTACAGCAGTTGCATAAGTAGTATAAACAAAAGGATATATGATGTCAAAGAATGTAAAGACACTTAGTGTCAGCGAAATTGAACTGAAGAAAACGGATTTGCAAACTGACTTAGAAAAAGTTACTAGTCAGTTGACAAATCTTGATAAAATGAAGGTGCAGTTACAAGCACAGGGGAATGCACTATCTGGTGCGATTCAACAGTGTGATGTGTTTCTAAACCTATTAGGTGAGTCGAGTCCCGACAAAACAGTACCCTCGCAAGACGATAATGCGGCAGTAAATACCGCATTGAGTTGAGGGATTAAATTAACTTAGGAGAAAGAAAATGGCAGATAAAAAAATCACTGCACTAACAGACTTAGGTAACGGAATTGCATCTGAAGATTTACTTCATGTAATTGATGACCCAAGTGGCAACCCTGTAAACAAAAAAATTAGTGTTGCAAACTTTTTCAACAATGTACCTACATTCATCGCATTAGATGATACAGTACAAGTTGTTGATACAGGCACAGAAGCGGTTAATGTAACCTCTTCTATTTCACACATTGACACTGCAACAGTTGGTGGAACTCACGCTGGCGCACTTGCAAATGGAACTAACGGACAAATCAAAATCATCACAATGATTGCTGATGGTGGTGATTCTGTTGTTACTCCAGCAACTGCAAATGGATTTTCAACAATCACATTCGCAGACGTAGGTGACACTGCAACTTTAATCTTTACTGGTAACAAGTGGAACATTCTTAGTTCACACTCTGTTACAATAGCATAAGGAGAAAATTATGAGTGAGCGACTAGGTGCAAACGGAATGCCAATGAAAGAGAAGGATGAATCATCTGAGATGATTTCTGAAATTCTTGAGGTGAATCCAAATAAAAAGAAGAAGAAGAAACCATCAAACAACTATGAGTGGTCTTCTAACAAGGAGAATGATAATGAAGAACTTTAAACAGCATATTGTTGAAGATGTTGCTGCTGACGGTGCAGATTTCTCTAATGACGTATCAGACCCAAACACTATAACAAGAATCAATGCGTTCTTGGGTGCAATGGGTGGTATTGAACATCTTATCCCAGAACATGCAATGAATAAACTAAGAGAAAGACTAAGCAGACTTGGACTTACTTTTGGTGAAGTTTCTATGAATGAAGAAGGTGGAAAGATGTCTATGCCCCTAACACAGTTTGGTGGAAGAATTGGTAAAGATGAGAATGGTGATGATATTAATGATGACGGTATCTCTCACAAAGTTGAGGGTGGGTTATCGTTAGAAATTCAACACGAAGTCACAAGTGGCGGAACACATTTTATTAGAACCAAAATCGTTTAGACGGTTAGTTATATTATGTTTCAAAAGATAACTAATGATAATGTCATTATGTTTGCTATTAAAAACTATGACAATCCACAATGTGAAGGTGAATCTGAGTTTCACGATGATATGAAACGGTTTAAGTATATTAAGCGTTTGTTAAGAAAATATCGTGAACATGGTGAATTGAAAGAACGATTGATACTAAACCACATGATTGTGGTTTTCAATGTGTTCGGTGCAGAAGCTGGAAGTACATTAATGTTATTTAAGATAGAACCAGAATTCTGGCCTGTTATTAAAACATTTATGAACTTCTTAGGAATGTTACCAGAGGATGAACTTTTATTGGTAGATGAAGATGAAACTGTTAAGGAAGTATTAGAGAGACTATAATGGGTAGAGCGATTGATTTATTTGTTACATACCGTTTCGTTAAACTTTTAACGACACCATTCGAAAAGACTGATGCCTTTAAAATGGGCATCATCGATAAAGATGGTTATCGTATTAAAGGTAAGATACTGTATAAACAATCGGAACAAAGTGCATACACGGTTTTGCATAAGTTGGTGTTTAACATCAAACGTATTTTTGCAAAAGTGCCTGGCCTTAGAACAAGGGTGGGAACATATGCAGCTGCACTATTCTTACTCAAAGATACTTTCAAAGAACATGTTGATGACCCAGAAATGTTTGAAAAAGGACTTATGGAATATTTCAAACAACAGGGTGTTGAATTTGATAATGCTATTGTCGAAGAGGTAACTTTAGATAATGGTAAACTAAGTAAAGGAATTTACGTCTTAACCCAAGATGTTGTTACAACAGAAGCAGAAGGTGAGATTGATGCTTTAGAGGGTGATGAGGTAGAAGTGTTTGAAGATAGTCCACCAGAGGATACTATTCTTGGTGTCGATGTTTTCAGTGCAGTACATAAAAAAACAAAGCAGAAGATATTTGTTTCTTCTGAAGATATAAAAGAACTGGATATAGGAGACCTATTATGAGTTTCAAATTTGATGATATAATGACAAAGTTTTATAAAGACCCGAAATTGGGAATTAAAACAGAGGATGCTCCTGCTAACTCAGTTGCTGGTGGTGGTGTTGCACTTCCCCCAGATGCGATGATGAAAAAGAAAAAGAAAAAACCCTACGATGGTAGAACCAAAGAAGGTAAGACATTCTTTAAGAGAATGGCAGAACGTAAAGCAAAAAGAGAAGCATCTCGACTTGCACAGAAAGTTCAAGAAAACACAGTTAATCGTGAACACGAATACCTTATGGTAGAAGATAATGTGGACATGTTAAAGAGTATTGTTAAAAACAAGCAGAACAAGAGTATCAAATTCAAAGACGGTTCAATGAAGGTTGACTTGTTTACTGCATCAGCAATCACACAGGTTTTCGATAAAGTTAATAAATCTAATCAAAAGAAAATGAAAGATATGATTAATGGAAAGAAAGCACAGTTTATGAAGATTGCAGACTTTTCCTTATCAAAGGTAAAGTAAATGAAAACCTTTTCGCAGTATGTTCTGACAGAACAACAACTGTCTAAGCAAGATTTAGACGGTGTTGAAAAATATGCAGACAGACTATATAAGAGTGTTGGTATAGACGTAGAGTTTACCAGACATTTTTTAGATAGAGTTAATGATGCACGAAACAAGAAACAAATTACTGTGGCAGAGCTTATTCGGTTATTTAAACAATCTTATAAGAAGTACGGTAAAAAGATTGCACAACTCGGCCCAGACGCCGAAGCAGTCTTAAATGATATGCAGACAGATGTTAATATGCCGTTTGCATTAAAATGGGATGGGAAGGAACTGGACTTGATTGCCAAAACGGTAATGAGGAAAACTAACTTTGCTACCAGTAACCAAAAACTATCCTTCAAATAAAGGAGAAGAAGATGAGAAATTGGATTAAAGCAAGAATCGAAGAAAGAACATCATGGGATGGCGCTGCACTTATAGCAGTTGGAGTAATCGTATTGATTGCTGGCCCATTTGCATCAATGGCTGCATATGCGGCGATTGCTTATGGTGCATGGACAATTTGGAAATCTGAGTAATGTTCAGTAACAAGTGTAAAGAGCATTTAGACGAAGTAGGTATGACAGGTGGACAACACATGAAACGTGCGTTGAAGTCTGCTGTCCTATTGCAGTTGTGTGTTCCAGCGCTTGTTCTTCATAGTGTTGCTCCAAGGTATTTTCCAAATACTACGAGTAATATTATGAGAGATATATTAAGTGAGGTAACAACTGATGAATAATAAATTTAGCATTGGCGTAGTGGTTGCGATTGTTTTACAGGTATCAGCATTTGTCTGGTGGACTGCACAACAAGCACAAACCATCTCACAATTAAATGAACAAGTATCTGAACTTACTAGTCGTATGGCAGTCGAAGATGATGTAAACTCCAAACGTGACATTCAAGATTTAACATCTAAAGTTAATGACATGGATGATTGGATTACAGAAAACTATCATAATATAGAAAGACTAATCGACTTTGCAACTTTCACAGAAAATCGATGGGCAAAAGAATATGCAAATGACCCATCTTATGAAAGGAAGTTCGGTACTAAGGCGCCAGTAAAATGATTAAATTATATGCAATAATTATTATTGTGGGTATCTTGGGTGGTGCAGCGTATGGTGCAAAATACTATTACGACACCACCCAAAATACTATTGCACAACTAAGAGATAATAATGCAAAACTAGAAGTTGCTAACGAGACAAACCAAGCAACTATTGAGAAGATGGGACAGGATTCAAAAAGACTGAATGAATTGAACTCTGAACTCAATGTGAGTTTACGCAAGTCAGAAAGATATGGAGATGAATTGCGTGATACTTTAAATAAACACAATCTAACACACCTTGCAAATAAGAAGCCAGGTTTGATTGAAAAGAGGATGCAAAATGCGACAGACAAACTATGGGATGACCTTGAGTCTCTTACTAGTGATGACGCTACTACTGAGTAGTTGTTCAACATTTAGACAAGAACCAGAAATTATTATACAGACAAAGATAGTTGAAAAGACAATCCCTGTAGTACAGCATCCTAAACAAGTTAGATTGAATGATGTTAAGATTTATGTTGTTTCACCCGAAGATAACTTTGAGGAATTTGTAAAGGAATATTCGGATAAGAACGGTGCAGACTCATATATCGCAATAAGTGTGAAAGACTATGAAAATCTATCTAAGAACTTTGCAGAACTTAGAAGATACATAGAACAACAAAAACAGATTATTGTATATTATGAGAAGGCAGTCGCCCCAACAGAAGTTGAGGATGACATAAAAACAGGAGAAGAGTAAATGGAATATTTACAACTTATAACATGGGACTTAATTGTTCATCTTGCAATGACATGGTGGCAGTTCACAGTGGTAGGAATTCTTATCATTGTTGGATTTATCATCAACTTGTTTGGTGTAGACAATAAGACAAAGAGATGTGGTTTTGAATATAAAGATATGCCACATATGATGCCAATACCAATTGCGACCAAAGGAAAAGGTTTCTGGGGTGCAATCTGGATGTGGTTTACTGGAAGTAGACATTGGGTAGTTGCAAAAGACTTTCACTTTAAACTAGATGCAGTCGAATATGTAATCCCTAAAGGATTTCAGTTTGACGGAGCATCAATACCAAAGTTCTTACATACATGGTTATCACCAGTGGGCGTATTGCTCATGGGTGGATTAGTACATGACTATGCTTACAAGTACGAAACTCTTAAAAAGAAGGGTAAGGGTACTTGGGGTAAAATGACTCAAAAAGAAGCAGACACTATTTTTAGAGACATCAATGTCGAAATCAATGGTTTCCACTTTTTAAATTATCTTGCATTCTGGGCATTAAGACTTGGCGGTTTTGTTGCATGGAACGGACACAGAAAAGCGAGTAAAAAATAATGGCTACAGTAAAGACGTTAGACACTGAGGTAGAACTCCTTAAGCGTGAAGTCTCTGAGATGAAACAAATCCATGTTAGACTTGACTCTGCAATTGAGAAGATTGCTGAGGTGTCTACGTCTTTACACACTATTATGGCAGTGCATGAAGAGAAACTAATAAGACAGGAAGAAGCATTGCAAGATCAAGAAAAAGAATTCAAAACAACTGTTCAAGAATTGCATGGACGTATTACGACTAATGCAAAGGAACAGACTCAACAGTTGGGTCAAATGGAACGCCGTCTACACGATGCAATGGCAGAGCATCAAAACAAAGAGACAGAGCAGTTCCTAAAATTGCGTGAAGAACTATCTGCAAGAGTGGGTGTTCTTGAAAAGTGGAGATACGTCATTATTGGTGGCTCCATAGTCGTAGGGTTTGCATTAACTGAGATACTTCCGGCAATGATGTAAAAATCTATTGACTTACAGGTGCATTTCCTGTATATTGTATATTATGAATTATATTGACTTTAAGTACATATCTCTTATATCGGTACGTCTAAGAAACTTCAAAAGAAAGACTGACTATCTATGGCAATTCAGTTGTCCATATTGTGGTGATTCTGCGAAGATAAAGACTAAGGCCCGAGGTTTTATCTATCGTACAAAGAATGACCTTTTCTATAAGTGTCATAACTGTGCTATGGGTACAAGTCTGTCAAAATTGATAGAACATGTAGATTCAAATTTACACAAAGAATATGTACTAGAACGATACAAGGAAGGTCTTACTTCCAATGGTCGAGGTGATAAGACGCCTGGGGCAGGCATTAAGACGCCAGACTTCAAGTTTAAGAAACCTGTGTTTCGTAAGTCTCTAAACCTAGAGTCTTTTGCACAGTTAGAAAAAAATCATCCTGCTATCAAATTTTTATTGGATAGATGCATCAGCGAAGAGCTGTGGAATGATATATATTTCTGTCCAAAGTTTTTTGAATATGTCAATGGACATGTCAAAGATAAATTCCCCTCACTAAATGGTGACCATCCAAGGATGTTAATACCATTCAGAAAAGAGGATGGAGAGGTCTTTGCATTTCAAGGACGGGCATTTGGGGATGAACCTCAAAAATATATTACTATAATCTTGGACAAAGAACATCCCAAGATTTTTGGATTAGATAAGGTTGACAAGAACAAAACAGTATATGTTGTTGAAGGCCCTATCGATAGTCTTTTTCTAAAGAACTGTATCGCAGTCGCACAGAGTGATTTGCGAGTCCCACAGTTTAAAGACAATGCGGTACTCGTTCCAGATAACGAACCACGCAATGAACAGGTCTGTAAACAGATTGAACGATGTATCGATGAAGGGTACAGTGTTTGCATCTGGCCACAGAGCATTTTAGAAAAAGATATTAACGACATGATTCTTGCTGGAAATTCATCAGCAGAGATTCAGAACATTATACATACTAACACCCATAAAGGATTGCAAGCAAAAACTGTTTTCAATTCTTGGAAAAAAATATAACCCAGCAGGAGAACTAACACATGGCCCTTGAGAACGTAGTAACATTCCCAAGTGCTGAGGATACTGGTCTAGACCACCTCGGCATTCAAATAGACAAAACCAGAGACAAAGATTTATCAGAACAAGCATACAAACTACTCAAGGATTATTATTGTAAAGACGAAGAACAATCACCACAAGAAGCATATGCAAGAGCATCTGTTGCTTATTGTAATGGAGACTTAGAACTCGCACAAAGAGTTTACGATGCAGTATCCAAAGGATGGTTTATGTTCGCATCTCCTGTATTATCAAATGCACCAATGCCTGGGCAGAAAGCAAAAGCATTACCTATCTCATGTTTCTTGACTTACGTTCCAGATTCATTAGAAGGACTAATCGACCATACTGCTGAGTTGCGTTGGTTGTCTGTTAAAGGTGGTGGTGTCGGTGGACACTGGAGTGATGTTCGTGCAATCTCCGATAAAGCACCAGGCCCAATGCCATTCTTACACACGGTAGATGCAGACATGACTGCATATCGTCAAGGTAAAACTCGTAAGGGTTCTTATGCAGCATACATTGATGTTGCACATCCAGATATTATCGAATTCTTAAACATGCGTGTACCAACAGGTGACGTAAACAGAAAGAACCTTAATCTACATCATGCAGTAAATATCACAGATGATTTTATGAGAGCAGTAGAAAGAGGTGAGATGTGGGATTTGAAAGACCCACATGAAAGTTCAGTTCGTGAATCTATTGCTGCTCGTACTTTGTGGCAACAAATCTTAGAGACACGTTACCGTACAGGTGAACCATATCTAAACTTCATCGATACAGCTAATCGTGCATTACCCCATACAATGAAAGCAAAGGGTTTGAAGATACATGGTTCTAATCTATGTAACGAAATCCATCTACCAACCTCAGAGGATAGAACTGCTGTTTGTTGTTTATCATCTGTTAACTTGGAGAAGTTTGACGAGTGGAAAGACTCTTCATTGATTCGGGATTTGACACGTTTCTTAGATAACGTATTACAATTCTTTATTGACAATGCTGGTGATGAGATTGCTCGTGCAAGATATTCTGCAACACAAGAACGTAGTCTTGGACTAGGTGCAATGGGTTGGCATTCACTACTACACCAGAAAAGAATTGCTTTTGATTCACATGAAGCAAGAGAACTGAATTGGGATGTTTTCAGAACAATCAAAGAACAAGCACACCAAGAATCAATTCAACTAGGACTTGAACGTGGTGAAGCACCAGACATGCAAGGTACAGGTAGACGTAATGCACATCTACTTGCAATTGCTCCGAATGCAAACAGTTCTATTATTGTTTCTACATCACCATCTATTGAACCATCTAAAGCGAATGCATATACACACCGTACTCGTGCTGGTTCGCATTTAGTGAAGAATAAGTATCTTGAAGAAGAACTAAAGAAGGTAAAGAAAAATACAGACAAAGTTTGGTCTGATATCATTACTAACGGTGGTTCTGTACAACACTTAGATTTCCTATCAGATAAAGTAAAAGAAGTTTTCAAAACTGCAATCGAACTTGACCAATTGGTTCTAGTTGAACAGGCTGCAGATAGACAAGAGTTCTTATGTCAAGGACAATCACTAAATCTATTTTTCCCTGCTGGTGCAGACAAGAAAGATTTGCATAGGAGTCACTTTGCAGCATGGAAGTTGGGAACTAAAGGTCTGTACTATCTAAGAACAGAAACATCACAACGTGCAGAGAATGTATCTGCAAAGGTTGTTCGTGACCAACTAAAAGATTTTGAGTCGCAAGCAATTGATGCTGAGTCACAAGATGAGTGTGTGGCATGTCAAGGGTAGATAAGAAAATGACTAGACAGGAAAAATACATTCAAGTTCGTATTGGACAATTGCATGAAGATATGAACAAAGCAAAAGACGAACATGATAAGGCGTGGTATAAACGTCTTATTCAAGAACTGGATTGGGCAGAACAGATGTTGTCTAAACCAAGTCACAACTGTTATATGGAGAAACCATATAATGTTACGATAACAAGTTATAACGGAAAGAGGATCGATTAATGAAAGTAGAAATTTATAGTAAGTCACATTGTCCATTCTGTGATAAAGCCAGACATTGGTTTGATTCACATGGATACGAATACACAGAATACAAGATGGATAATGAAGAAGAACGTCTTGCATTTTACCAACGTGTACCAAATGCTCGTTCTGTTCCACAAATCTTTATTGATGATAAACTGATTGGAACATATGACCAGTTTATGGCAGTATCAGAGAAGTTTGTAAAAAAGAAGGGTGGAGGACTAATGGAGTTCTCCGAAACTTATAAACCATTCCATTATCCTTGGGCAGTGGAGATTACAACACGACACGAAAAAGTCCATTGGATTGAAGATGAATTAGATTTATCTGAAGATGTTTCAGATTGGAAGTCTGGTAAAACTTCAAATGTAGAAAGAGAATATATCACAAACATTCTAAGATTGTTTACACAGTCTGATGTTGCAGTAGGACAAAATTACTTTGACCAATTTATACCAAAATTTAAAAATAACGAAGTTCGTAATATGCTTGGTTCGTTTGCGACTAGAGAAGGTATTCACCAACGTGCATATGCACTTCTTAATGAGACACTTGGGTTATCTGATGCCGAGTATCATGCCTTCCTAGAATATCAAGAGATGGCAGACAAGATTGAATTTATGATGGACAGTGACCCTAACACAGTTCGTGGACTAGGACTATCACTTGCAAAGTCTGTATTCAACGAAGGTGTGGCATTATTTGCATCGTTTGTAATGTTGTTGAATTTCCAGCGTTACGGTAAGATGAAGGGTATGGGTAAAGTTGTTGAGTGGAGTATTCGTGACGAATCAATCCACGTTGAAGGTGTATCAAAACTATTCAAAGCATACTGTGCAGAACATCCACGCATTGTAGACGATGAGTTTAAAGGACAGATATATGAGATGGCAAGACAAGCAGTGAAGTTAGAAGATAACTTTATTACTCTTGCATATAAACTTGGTGACATCGAAGGTTTAGATGCCGCTGAAGTAAAGACATATATAAGGTATATCACTGATAGAAGATTACTTCAATTAGGGATGAAACCTAACTTTAAAGTAAAGGACAATCCATTGCCGTGGTTAGAATGGGTACTTAACGGTGCAGACCATACTAACTTCTTTGAGAACAGAGTGACGGAATACGAGGTTGCTGGACTCAATGGCACATGGGATGATGTCTACGAAACCCAAGTTGCCTAATGATAAAAATAATTACATGCGAAGGCTGTGATGCAGTCTTTAAAATACAACACGACATGGAAGAGAGATACTATCCTGTTGCTCATTGTCCCTTTTGTGGGGATGGTCTAAATATAGATAACGAAGATGATATCGAAGAGTTTGACGAAGATGAGTAACTATGTGGACATTCCAAGGTGAAGAAGTAAACGAACTCCCACTTGATTGTGAGGGGTTCGTTTATCTTATCACGAATCTAACAAATAATAAAAAATACATTGGTAAGAAACTCGCAAGGTTTAAAGTTACCAAGCCACCACTCAAAGGTAAGAAGAACAAAAGACGTTCTACTAAAGAGAGTGATTGGAGAACCTATTGGGGTTCTTCAGACCATCTCAATGCAGATGTTAAAGAACTAGGTGAAGAACAATTCACTAGAGAGATACTACACTACTGTGATAGTAGAGGTGCATTAAGTTACCTAGAAGCAAAGGAACAGTTTGACAGGGAAGTCTTACTTACTGATGAATACTATAATGGTATCATTAATGTCAGAGTTGGTTCATCAAAAGTTCTAAAAGAAGCATTGTTTCCTCAACTGCATAACGACTATTCCAAATAAACATTACAAAAAGACAGGAATACTGACTTAATTTGTATAAATAAGTGCGAGTAGACCCCCCATAGGAGAGTTACAATAGTATCACCTGTTTTCTAGGTGAGGTGATTTTCTGTGAGCGTGGTAAATTCATTAACCTAAACAATATAACAGGAGAAGAGGATGGCTAATTTTCAATGGTTTGCGAAAATGTTTCCAAACCGCCCACCCAAAAACGACATCGTTCGCTTCATTCGTACTGAGTATGGTAATGAAGTAAAGCATCTCAGAGATGAAGATGCAGTGTCATTTTACGACCACATAACAAAACACAAACAACAACAAAGGAGAGCGTAATGTCAATCGGATTAGTGTTGAGACACACTTATCAAGAAACTTGTCACATATGTGATAAAGTTGCACAAATAGTAAGTAAGGTATGGAACAGCATAGTTGCATTTTGTGAGTCAGCAGGAAGAGCGAAAGCAGCTGCAGAACTACACCGTCAAGGATATCATAAAGAAGCGAAAGCACTTATGTTAGAATTAGAGGAAATGAGAAAATAATGACTGTACTTACACGAACTTACTGTGCATTCTGTGACGTAGTTGCAGATTTATATAATAACTTTAAAAAGAGCATTACCCCATCATTTGATAGAAAAACATATAATACACTTGCAAGTCTAACAGACAGAGAGTTGGACGATATGGGCATTTCACGAGGAGATATAGGTAATATCGCTCGTGGGGTTGACATTCCTAGAGATGGTTGGCGAAAATAAATCAATAAAATATTAAATTATTTTTTAAGTCCCTGTTTTTACAGGGATTTTTTTTGGCCTTTTTTAGCGATTTGCCTTGACTTTGTTATGAAAACAAGTTATAGT
>Ga0208434_1000435_pt1 | contig 20283 bp, 34 predicted proteins | sample 13_taG_FD_184086 | JGI IMG/M metagenome (GOLD analysis project Ga0208434, IMG submission 184086) | Marine viral communities from the Subarctic Pacific Ocean - 13_ETSP_OMZ_AT15268 metaG (SPAdes) (version 2) | ecosystem: Environmental > Aquatic > Marine > Oceanic | place: Pacific Ocean | collected... | reverse complement strand
GATGTAAAGGCAATTATCTGTGTAGCATACACTGATGATGTTCCTACCTGTGAGGAAGACTTAGATGACTACGGATCGAGTGTTGCAGTATTTTATACTGTATGGAGTTACTCTCGAGGAAGTGGCCGAGAAATAGTTAGCAATGTTGCAAATACTATTAAAGATACAAATTCCCAAATAAAAAGATACGTAACATTAAGTCCATTAACAACTATGGCAGAACGATTTCATCTAGCGAATGGTGCAAAGTTTATTGGCACTCATACTACTTGTCAAAACTTCGAATACATTTTATGAAACACTATGTAGGATCTTGTGAGTATAAATGGACTCATGTAGGAAAACCTATGGAACAAATATGGATTCAACGAGCAGTAGGAGAAGAACTTTATACAGATGTAGAAAAAAATAATTGGTCCTGGGCACTAAAACAAACAGGAGCAACATCTGTACCTAGCGACATTTATTGCTATTGCGAAATTTTTGTTGAACTACCTAACATCAAACAGAGTACATTATTTTTAATTAAATATTCTGATCTAATTATTACTGACAAAGTATATTAAAAACATTAAATACTGTATGTTACTAAAACCAGATAGTATTGAATTATACAAACCCTTTCAGCTCTTTCAACCAGAAGATTGCGAAAAAATAATAAAAGATGCTTGTCAACAAACGCCCGGAAAAAGATCAGGCGTTGCAGGCAATAATACCGGCGCCCGTCGAACTAGTACTACTTACTGGTATAGGCCGTCATTTTTTAACACACAAGATTTAAAATATTATTTTGATCCATTCTATAACGACGGATATCTTGTTGAACGTGTCTCAGGCCCAATCCAAGTTGCTAAGTATGACGAAACTCAATTCTTTGGCTGGCACTATGATCAGTTTACTGGAAAGAAAAGAACAGGTAGACTACTTACAATAGTCTGTACTCTACAACCAGCCTTGGGCGCATCATTACAAACAAAGGAGTATAAATGGCAATTGAACACAGGGGAAGCAGTTATATTTCCAGCTAACGTATTACACAGGGCTACTGCTCCTGTAGAAGGAGAACGGTGGTCGTTTACAACCTGGGGTGTTGGAAAAATTACTAAAATATCCAAACGCAAAGGACAGTAGCAATGGATAAATATATAAAATACTTGAGAGATTAACACATGTCAAAGAGCATCACACTAAGATCAATAAGATTACTTCCTGCTTCGTATGGGATAAATGACCTATCCTACGAGAAGGGCGAAGTTTTCTTTGACACTAATTCCAGCACATTAAGAGTAATGGACGGACTTCGAAAAGGTGGCTTTCCAATTGCAACAGAAGAGTTTGTTAACACAGAACTAACAGCAGTTGAAAATGACTTACAAGGCCAGATCAATAATGCTATTGATGCTATTCCTGAAGTTGACTTAACACCTTACTATACAAAAGTACAAACAGATGTGCTGTTGCAAAATGTTAGTGTTGATTTAACAGGGTATGCAACTGAAACATATGTTGGTAATCAAATTGCAGCAATACCGACAGTTAGCTTTGAAGGATATGCAACTGAAATATTTGTTAACACTGCTGTAACTGGACTAGTAGATAGTGCTCCTGAAACGTTAGATACGTTAAATGAGTTAGCAGCAGCACTTGGTGACGATCCAGATTTTGCTACAACTGTATCAACACAGATTGGATTAAAGGCTAATACTGCCGATCTAGGCACCGCAGCATTTACAGCAAGTACTGATTACGCTACATCATTCCAAGGTTCACTAGCAGATTCAGCAATACAACCTTTAGACAATGTTAGTACTCTAGTTAATGATGCAGGTTACCTTGTAAGTTCTAATCTTACAGGACTAGCAAGTGAAACTTATGTTGATACAGCAATTACTAATTTAATTGATGGTGCGCCTGAATCTCTTGATACGTTAAATGAGTTAGCAGCAGCACTTAATGATAATGCTAATATAGGTAGTGAAGTTCTTGCAGGCATTGCACTAAAAGCAAATACAGCAGATTTAAGTGTAGTAGCAACATCAAATAACTATAATGATCTTGATAATATTCAACCTTGGGAATATTATAATGAAAAGCACAAAGGACGATTTAATATAGCAGAAGCTGTTACTATTAGACAACCAGTAGTGCTTAATCTTGATAATACAGTTACGCCTATTGTACAAGAACAGTCATATGTATTAGACACGTATACAGCATATACAGATATTACTGATGCACCAATACAGCCCCAAGGCCGAAACTTTTCTCCAGCTTCTGATTCATACGGCACACTATACAACGGTCCGCAGAGTCATCAGTATGCAAAATTAGGCGGCCAAATATTTACTGTAACAACTTGGCAGAACGATTTAATACTCAGTGCGTTTAATGAAACTAATGGAACGCTTACTGAACTACGTACAGATGTATTCAATAATATTTCTATCTTTAACACCGGCGGTAAAGTTACTGCATCACTAGTAGCAGACACAGTAAATGAACAACTAATAATAATTTCAATAGGTAATGATGCCTCAACCGGTATGCGTTTTAGATACGTTTCATGGAACGGTACTGACAATTTATTTGCATCATCTATTACTGGAGATGTATCAATTACAGCTGACGGACAATTACTAGGAAATAGCGATTGTCAAAAAATAAATGCACACTATAACGAAGAGCATGAAAAGGTATATGTTGCGTTTGATTACGGAGTTAAATCATACTTTGCATCATATACTATCACCGGTAGTGGGCTCATAGCAGATAGTTATATTGATAGTTCAACGAGTACACTTGGTGCAGCAGTACTGTTCCAACCATACGAAATGTTAACGTATATGCCGACAGTAGACAACTATCTATTAACGTGGGGATATAATACAACCTCTATGGTTAGTGTAGTTTTAGATTCAAATGGAGATCCAAGTTGGGGTACTGAAGTTGCTCTTGAAAATGACACAATGGATGTAATGGTTAACACTCGTATCAATAGACTAGGAGTCGTAGCCAGCAGTCCAGTTAGCCAAGTTCCTAGATTCTTTATGTATACGTTCTTTGCTGATGGAACATTTAGTAGTAGAGACCCAGAGGTGCAAATTGATGATGGCACACTAGTAGGTTTTAATAATACTGCAAGGGGACACTTTGATCCTAGGACACGGTCATATTTAATAATAAGTTTTTTCAACAACGGCTCCACCAACCGACAAAGACCTGCTTATAGTAGTGACGGATCTACATGGACATATGGTTCAGACGTGGTCGCCGGAGCGTCACAGGTAGTAGACGGACATTATAGCGGTGACGAAGCAGTTTATCAAATATTTGTTCAAGGAAACAGTCAAGGCCGACCGCTGCGCCATACTACTTGGACAAACCAAACAGGACCAATTATATCTAATCTATCAGCCGATAATCTTATTGGTGTTTCTAGCGGAAGTTTTCCGAAAGGAACTATAGATGCTAGAATATATGCATTTGGAGATATAGTTGAAGGGTTTTCAAACCTTGTACCAGGCGATACATACTATGCTAATACAGCAGGTTTAATATCTAATACTCCGTCAAGTGGCGCCCAACCATTAGGTATTGCAATCGATGAAACACAAATTAATGTAACACTAGATCACAATGGCGGTGCAGGCGCAAGTGTATCAGTTTCAGACACGCCACCAAGCACAGCTGGCGCAGGCGACTTATGGTGGGAAAGTGACACTGGTAGATTAAAAGTTTATTATGAAGACGCAGATACACAACAATGGGTAGATGCTAGTCCTCCAATCAGTGTTCCAAATACACCTTATATTGTAGGTGCAGTTAAAGGCAGCACATCATTTGGTTCTGGTTTTAGTGTTGTAGAAAACTCTACAGGTAATTACACTGTTACATTTAACACTGCATTACCAAATGCAAACTACAGTATTATAACTACAGCAGAAGATATTCTAGCAAGATTTGTATTTGTACAAAATAGAACTACCACATCATTTGATTTAGTAGTACAAACAGACGCCAGCGGCCCCAGTGGCGCTAGAGCAAACTTTGCAGTATATAACATAGGATAAAAGAATGGCTATTAATTTTCCAGATACAACAGGCCAAGCAACAGATGGTTCATTTACAAAAACAGATCTAACCACAGGCGTAACTTGGGCATGGAACGGATCAAGCTGGGCTGCACTTGGAGTAGATGCTACAACTTCAGTTACAGTAGTAAGTGGAATTAGTCTTACTGATCTTAGTATCAGTTCTCCAACTAGTGCAAGCGGCACTGGTGATATAAATTACGATAACGCATCAGGTGTGTTTACATTTGTTCCTCCTGATCTATCTACGTATGCACAAACAAGTAATTTAGCAACAGTTGCTACTTCAGGACAGTATACTGACCTTACCGGAAAGCCTACTTTACCTACAGTATCAGCAGCGGCAACAAATGTTAATGGCGTTACTACTGAATACGATTTTGGCTCTAGTAGATTACTATATAAAAATGTGTGGGACACTGAAAGTGATCTACCTAGTGCATCAACATATCATGGTATGTTTGCTCATGTTCATAGTACAGGCAAAGCATACTATGCTCATGCCGCTAATTGGATGGCATTATCAACTGCTTCAACAATACTTGATTTAAATATAACAGACGGACTACCTAATCAAGTATTAACTACAGATGGCGGCGGCAACTTTACATTTGAAGATGCACAAGGATCAGGACAGTCATATAACCAAACATTAAACACTACAGACTTAGTTACATTTTCAAGAGTAACAGCAGACGACTTTGTGCTAGGAGCAACTGGACCTTATGTAATAAGTGCAGCAAGCTATGCACAAATAGACGCTCAGGATGGTACTAGAGTAACAGGCGGACCGTTCAGACTACCAAATATAACTACAAGTGAAAGAGATGTGCTAATTGCGGCAAACGGTGATATGATTTACAATGTTGTAGATGATAGAATACAAGCATATCAAGACGGTGGATGGATAAACATTGACGACGGCAGTGCAGTTGGTGTTACGACTACATATACTGCAACACCAGTGTTTAGCAGTGTATCAGAAGGTGCCGCTTTATTAGTAAATGTAACTACAACAAATGTATTAGATGCAACCACGCTGTATTGGACTGTAACTAACGCTGGAGACTTTAGTGTGTCCGATGGTAGCTTTAGTATTAATAGCAATGCAGGGTCATTTTCAGTAACCCCAACAGCGGATGTTACTACAGAAGGCAATGAAACATTTATAGCAGAAATACGTACAGGTAGTGCTGCTGGACCAATAGTTGCACAAACTGGAAATATAACAATACTAGATTCAAGCACTGCACCTGTACCGTCAGTTGATAGTGTAGCAGCAGTGTTTAATGTTGTTAATGAAGGTAGTGCATTAAACTTTAATGTTACAACTTCAAATATTCCTGATGGTACTATATTAGATTGGAGAGCGAATAATGTCAGTACTACGAATGCTGACTTTATAAACAACAACGGTGCGATACAAATATTCAGCAATGCTGCTACCTTTAGTGTAACTCCATACCAAGATACTTCTACAGAAGGCAATGAAACATTTACCGTTACTGTTGACGGAACAGTTAGTAGTACAGCAGTATCTGCAACAAGCGGCAGTGTTACAATTAACGACACATCACAAGCGCCAGCATTTAATCCTGACTATACCATAACTGTATCTCATAGTGGTAATAATTATCTACTAAGCGGCACAGATAGAAATGGTACATTTAGTAATTCATCACAACCATCACTAGAATTTAACAACGGCGACAACGTAAGATTTTCAATTGCCGGAGCAACTGCAAGTGCCCACCCGTTCTTTGTTAAGACTAGTCAAAGTACAGGCACAGTAAATCAAGTTAGTGGAGCAGTAGGACAAGGCAGCACAACTATTGATTGGACTACAGCAACAGACGGTGCTGGTTCATACGGATATCAATGTGAGTTTCACTTTGGTATGTGGAATACAATAACAATTAATTAACTAGGAAAGACCTAATGGAAAGAGAATATACAGTAATTGTAAACAACAGGGAAGACCTTGCAACAATTGAAACAGAACTTACTGCTTCAAGTGGCGCTGGACCAATCCCGGCACGTAGCATAGGAATTGCTAATCCACGTCCTGGTTCGCGAGTACAAACACACTTTATGCTTACAGATGAAGAAGCACAAGCACTAGAATCAGATGCAAGAATACGTGCTGTTGAAATTCCGCCCGAGCTTAGAGACGATATTCAAATAGGATTTAATGCAACACAAGCAGGATCATTTACAAGAGACGGTACTGGCGATGCGGACAAAGTTAACTGGGGATTGTTAAGATGTAATTACGAAACCAATGTATACGAAGACATGGACAGTGCAGGAACAGTATTTGAATATGCACTACACGGTACTGGAGTTGACGTTGTAATACAAGACAGTGGTATAGAAGCAAATCATCCAGAATGGGAAGATGCAGACGGAAATTCAAGACTACAACAAATTGATTGGTATACAGCAAGTGGCGTATCAGGAACACAAGACGCTACATTCTATACAGACTTTGATGGACACGGTACTCACTGCGCAGGTATATCCGTAGGCAAAACATATGGCTGGGCAAAAGATGCTCACATATATGCACAAAAATTAGGTGGACTTGAAGGTACTCAAGATCCAGACAACGGTATTAGTCTTAGTAATGCATTTGATACAATACGGTTATGGCACAATAACAAAACAAATGGTCGTCCTACAGTAGTAAACATGAGTTGGGGATACAGTGTTACTACAAGTGGCAATCCAACCAACGGCGTATATAGAGGAGTAGCATGGACTTGGCCAGCTGACTATGATAACGATAGCACGTTATGGTCCGAAACAGGAGTTGTAGCTGCTTTTGGTAACGGTGACAGAAACATTCCTGTACGTATAATAAGTGTAGATGCTGAAGTAGACGACATGATCGAAGATGGGATTCATGTATGTATTGCAGCCGGCAACAACTTTTACAAAATAGATGTACCAAATGGCCTTGACTACAATAATACTGCACAATTTACGCAAGGCAATTTGGCCTATGCTAGAGGTTCAAGTCCTTACTCGTTAGATGCATTTATGGTAGGCAATATTGATCACGCAGTGCAATTACAAGACGGAATATACAAAGACAGACGTTCAGAAAGCAGTTCCAATGGACCAGGCGTGAATATATGGGCACCCGGCGAAGGTATTACTAGTGCATGTTCCACAACCAATCGATTTCAATCACAACCATATCCAGCAGACCCTAGCTTTAGAATCACATCAATTGGCGGAACTTCAATGGCTGCTCCACAAGTTGCAGGCGTAATTGCACAACATCTTGAAGCATTTCCTGATGCTACACCTGCACAGATACAAGCTCGCTTGTTTGCAGACACAAAATCAGAACTGTATGATTTTGGAACGGATACTTTTTATTCATCTCAAATTTCATTGATAGGCAGCAGCAATAGAATGCTGTGGAGTAGATACGGACGTCAACCAGGACAGCTGAGTAATTCATCAACTGTTATACCGGCACCATTACCTACATACACACTCAGCACTACATCAAACACAGTCAATGAAGGTGCTACAGTACGTGTAACATTGAACACACAGTATGTTCCAGACGGAACTGAAGTTGACTACACCATCACAGGTATTAATGCTAGTGACCTTAGTGCAGGCACACTGTTGGGAGATTTTACCGTACAAAGCAACACAGCCTTTGTTGAGTTTACTCTGAGAAACGATCTTACTACAGAAGGCACAGAAACTATTGTGTTTAGTTTAGACAACGGTCTAGACAGTTTAAGCGTCACAGTAACTGACAGCTCAACTACGCCGCCACCAGAGACCTATAACATTGCTGTAACAGCAGCAGGGTCAACAGCATACAGTCTCAGCGGCACTGATAGATCAGGTGTTATAGACAGTGACAACGCAACTGTTAGAATACAAACAGGCGACACTGTTAACTTTAATGTTAGTGCTAGTGGTCATCCATTCTATATCAAAACTGCACAAAGCACAGGCACAGGCGATCAAGTAGCAGGTGTAACCAATAATGGTTCAGAAGAAGATACAGTAACTTGGACACCTACTAGTGCTGGAACTAGATACTATGTGTGTGAAAATCATGCAAGTATGAGCGGTGAAATCGTAGTATCATAAACATATAGTATAACGACACTATACAGTGTGTGTACAACCAGAAACTTGTGAACCTACGTTTAACAGCTATTGCATAGCCCTAAAACACCCCGTAAACAGCGATTAGCAAAAAGATGAGTCTTTAGAACGCACGAGTGAATGATATTCCTATATTATCGTTGTGTACAACTACACCTATCTGTACTAGTGTTGCAGTCTTAAAGGTTCGTGCATATGTAGTGTTAGAAAATCCTATACGTCCTATTGCATAGTACTGTAGTGCTGCCCAAGTGACTTTGAGTGCTAGTATACGATCTTGATGAGGTCTAGACCCTAGTACAGGATTTGCTTCTGTGTAGATGTATGCACCCGCTTGATCCTTTTGAGATAATGCCCATCGTGTTTGTGCATAGTCTAGATAGCTTGCACCTGCATACACAGTGAACCAAGCTCGCTCCTCCCTAGTCCATTCACTCCAATGCCTGAACTCTGCTGCACTAGCTGGGGTAGACAACAACAACAGTATGAGTATGACTCGCATAGAAATATTTACCACAATGTCAGAGAAAGCCGTGAAACGGTCCAGCGCCAAATTCCGACGAGCCGCGAAGCGGTAAACGCTTTACGACAGATATACAGCGTTTACTTTAGCACTATTTCATACCGGCTAGGATCAGCTAGTACAAGCTGTGCTACCATGCAGTCACGGCTGCTCTCAAAGTGTAGTTGACCAGCACGAGTTTGATGCGACTCTATTGAATGTTTTAACCAAAGATCTATTGACATCGAGTATACAAGTGCATCGATGGCTTGTTCATTAGTAATAGTACGAAAGTTGAATTCTAGTGTGTGCATACGCTACAAGCCTATTGACCACATCCACACAGGTATTACTACAGTGTGTAGTATAACGCATAGTGCTAACATTAGTATGACTATTTTAGGATTTCCTCGATCTCCGTGCATACAGTTACTTATACTAGACTACAGTGGCACACGCAGTGACCGAGACTACGCTAGTACGCACAATATGAGCAAGCTCATAAAGCGTTTCGTGTTACTCACGCTTGGTTGCTTCGCCGAAATGGGTTCTACACACTAAAAAAATATGTGCGCAAAAAATTTTAGAATGAGAATCTATTATAGTGATTCACGAGCTATATAGTGCGAAATGGGTTCTAGTGTGAGAAAAATTGCTGTACGGTTTTACTACGCCCAGTACTTACAGTTTTGCCCTGGTGATTTCTATACCCCCCGGCCTCGAAAATATTTTTTTTATTTTTTTTTATTAAGGTCAAAAAAAATCCCTAGCTGTTACACTAAGGATCTTTCCCACACTAAGTTCTTTATGTCGATACAGTCTAGCCGTCTAGTGTGTTGTATACTACAACTGTACCTGTGCTAGTCAGTGGGCGTGTCCTACACTGTCCCCACACAGCCTAGCCAGCTGTATTAGTCAGCTCTGCTTCCTGCATAGCAAGTAAAGCCTGCTGCCTTAAACACTTGCGCTGCCGCTCGTGCTCCTGCTTCCTTAGTACTCATACACTGAGTACCTAGTCCACTTGGATTCCATATTGAGTAAGCACCTGTGTAGTCCTTCTCAAAGCCTGCTGCCTTCATTCTACGTCCTAGCTTGGTTGAACCTTTAACACCATAGATGTTGATCCAAGCAAAGCCACAGTAGGCATGTTCACCGTACTGCTCTAGGTATGCTTCGGCTGCATCTCTGCCGTGCTGTAGTGCCGCTGACTTAATAGTCTTAAGGTCTTCTACAGTGTAGTCATTGATGTCAGTAGTTGTTAAGTTAATAGTTGTCATTTAGTTTGCCCTCTAATGTTTAAGTTATGTATACAGTATAGCCTCACTGTAGGTGTTTGTCAACCCCTAATATTCGTATACAGTAGGAGTATTAAGCCAGTTGTTCAAGCAATAGTTCTCAAGCTCTTTGATCACTCTACCATAGTAGTTGTACTTCTTCTGAGCTTCAGCTTGGCTAATCTCTCCATCACAGTGTAGGTTCTCTGGTGATAGATCACAGTCTAGGCTTTCAGCTAGTTCATCCACAGTCTTTTGATTCAGTGGGAATGTGATCACTGTGTTATTGGGGAAGAAGCTGTTCCACGTATTGCGGTTGTCGATGTAGTGCTGTAGATTCTTCATACGTAGAACTCCGTGTAGCTGTTGCCTGCTCTGCATACAATCTCGTGAACTGTGTCACGGACTGCTGTGTCAGTTGCTTCGCCGAACTCATCTGCTGTTGCCAGCTTGCGCAGTTCTCTGTTGGCGAAGTGCCATGCGCTGGTTGAACCGTCCCATTGTGCTAGACGCTCTGCTGCCTCTGCAATGCGCCCAACCATATAGTTGCCTTCTGGAGTAAACATTCCGTATTCTTTTGTCATATTGTGTGCCCTTCTTTGTTTGTTTATATATTAATTATAGCATCTATTGTGATGCTGTCAACCCCTAATCTTGTGGAACAGTTCCATCTCCACCACATTGCCAACAGTCTTCTTCATGGCCTTCATCATACAGTGTGTCGAGGTCGTAGCCTTCACCACAACACTCTTCACAGTCAATCATTTTGATTTCGTCCAACACTGCTTACCCTTTGTGGAACATGATTGTTTCTGAATCATATGGCTCAGCAAACCAGCCCTTTGAATGCAAGTAGTCGTTCAGCTTGTTCTCTTGCATAGTACCATCCGCATATGGATAGTAGTCTGTCTGCTCTGTGCAGATATCGCCTCTGCACCAAATGCCATCGTTGGCGTAACCGTAGAACTCTTCTGCAGGTACTGCTGGGATCCCGAACTTAGCCTCTAGGTTCTTGATCATTGTTTTCTGTGTCATTGTTTTCATATTAAGATGCCCTCTTATTTGTTTAACTTATACAACTATTATACCATCAATTGACGGATGTGTCAACCCCTAATTTAACCAAAAAAAAGTCCCCTAGTGCGAGGGCATTGCACTAGAGGACTTACTGGTTGCGAAGAACGAGAGGGCTTCGTCTTCTCTACCTTAGGGATCGGACTTCTGTGGTCTTCTTCCCGTTTGCACTGAGTGGATGAGGGCGGTCCACTCTGTGCTATACTGTGTATCTAGCGGAGCTCGAGGGCAATCAAGCTCTACGCATCACAGTATTCTCTGCCATAGCTTCCCACTTGTCGGGGAATGCTACAGCAAGGTCTGCGACTTTAAGTACTGTTCGCAGACTCAGTTCTCTTAGACGATCTTTGTTAAGATCTACAAAGTCAACAATCTCCTCTTTGACTTCGGTGTCTAGTTTGTACGTATCCAACATGCCGTCATTGACCACTTGTGATATACGTAGCATTTTGTCCTTGTCCGTGTCAATGGTCAAGTCCATGTAGTGACAACGGCTTTCTAGTGCGCTTAGGTGCTCACGTAGTTTGCCTTTGACTTTGTCAAACTTCATATTGGTAATGAAGATTGCGCTTGCTTCAAACTTGAAGCTGTCTGGCACTCCTTCGTTGCGCAACTTGAATGAATCAGTGTTCCAGTGAATGGTACGATTCTTCTTGCTGTCTAGAGCCGCTTTCAAAATATTAAGACTGAGGTCATCTTGGAAGATGCTGTCGCAGTCATCAAACACCACAACCTTACCTTTGTCTGCCATCTTGTACAGTTTGCAGTACAAGCCAATGGGCGACATTGCGCCTTTGATCACTTCGTGGCTTTTGAGCGCACCAAGTGTCTCCATAGTTGCGTAGCGGTCGAGTACTTCTTCAACTCCATGACTCTTACCTACGCCGGGAGGCCCGCTTACAATCATTGCTCGAACATTGCCTTTCTTAACGGCTTTGGTCATGTCCTTGAGCATGTCGAAGCGTGTACGGATTCGTTCGATGATCTCCGCATCGGTCTCCTCTCGTACTGTGGTGGCTACGGAGTCTCCAACTAGTTCATAGCTGGTAGAATTCTCACAGCGGATCTTGATGTTGCGATCCGGAAACCCTGCTACTGCACTTCCGTCTACAGTAACGTAGCCACCACCTGCACCCATTTTAAACTCTGCGACTAGGGGAAATACTAGACCTGCCATGTCTACTTCCTTGCCTCTAATCTTGTATGTGCCTTCAATCATTTTAACGTTGTTCATATCTTTGCCCTTCATTGTTTAATTTAATACAGCTATTATATACTAGTTCGCCAACCCTGTCAACCAATTAAATGCAAAATAAAGGAAAATAAATACAATCCCGTATCTTACAGCATCAAAGAACAGTGTCTCAATGATGCCTTTTTCGTTGTTGCACTCGTTACACACGGGCGCAAACAGTTCTGTTTCTTTGTGACAGTTCGGACAATGGTACATTAGATGCCCCTTGTGTTGTTGGCTATCGTTGATGATAGACTATAAATGCCTTCACGTACAAATTCAAACGCTTGAGCAGCTTCATTGGGGAAGCACATAGTCAATGCCACCCCAATGATCATTCCTATTAGATACTTCATTTGCTCAACATCCTTGCGCAAGTTAAGAACCCATTCTCGCCTAAGCAATCGCTCCATACGTAGTGTACGTAGAAACCAATTGCAGCAATGAACGCAACCAAAGCGATTGCGTAGATGCCTACAGTGAGGTAGTCCTTAATCATACCAATGTCTCCTCATATGCCTCGTCGAAGCGTTCTGACAGTTCGTTGCAATCAAGCATGTCTTCTACATCGTCTGTGCTCATATACTTGAGACACATAGTCAGCATAGCCTCAGCGGATACCAATCCATCTTCAACCATTTCTAATGCTTTATCTCTTGAATTAATCATTTGCGTTGCCCTCTTTGCTAATTTATATAACTATTATAGCACCTATGTGCTGTGTGTCAACCACTATCTGCCTAAAAGAACAAAAAGATTTGAGCCACAAGCCAGTTCCACATGATGATGAACGTGAACAGTCCTATTGAGATAACTGCAAATTTGAACAGTCCTTCAAGTATTGCAGGAGCGAACTTGATCAACAAGTAAGCAACTGCAATGAATCCGATCACTTCTAACATTATTCTGGCACCTCTTCACCAAAGGTTGCATCATCTAACTCAGCCAACTCCTCTACTTCACGGCCTTCTGCGAACAACATCAACTCTACAGCCAACATCCGTGCTTGGTGACGTGTCAACTGCAATGAGTTGAAGAACCCATCGGATGTAGTAGGCTTTTGAAATCCACGTGGCTTGCGTTGTGTGACTTGTATGCAAGTCAATCGATCCTGACCACCCCAGAAGCGTGTCTGAGTTAATTCGTTTTGGAATGTGCAGTCTGGAACGGTTCTTAATTCTGTTGACATAGTGTTTGCCCTCTCTGTCATTGCTTAACTGTTATATACAGTATAGCATCTATTGTGATGCTGTCAACCCCTAATTTAATCTAAATCACAAACCCAATTGTTGCCTTCGTATTCTGCAACCAATGTATTTGTTTGTAGGCCAAACGGTGAACGGATCTCCGCTAGTGGCTTGGCTGTGAATTCGCATACGGCAGTGGATAGCAGTTCGACTTGCTTGAAGCCTTCGTCTGTGCCATAGCCGCGGTTTACGAAATGAACTTTTAGTGTTTTTCTAGTTTTATTTTGCATGATGCCCTCTATGCTTGTTTAACTTATACGTACACTATAGCACAAGTGCGCTATAGTGTCAACCTTTTTTTTAAATTATTTTATGCTGCTGTTACACACTCCTGCAGCTCCTCCACTATTGCATCCGCATTTACAAGCAAGTTATTGTAATCCATTACTTTTTTTCCGTTTGCGTGTGTAAGTGCTTCCACTTGTTGCAGCGTAAAAATTAATGCGCTTGCTTGTTGCAGTGCGGCGTTAATTGTGTGTTGTGTGTTGTTTTGCATTTAAAGCCCTCCAAATGCGTGTTACGTTATACAAGCACTATAGCACAAGTGTATGCTGCTGTCAACCTCTTTTTTAAATTATTTTGTTAGGGTACAGGAGGAGCTGGCCTATGGACGAGGGCGCATCCAAATAAGCTGGCCGCTCAACTCCTGTATTCTGGTGCCTCCACCCAGACTCGAACTGGGACGCCTTATCAGCGAGAGATTTTAAGTCTCTTGTGTCTACCTATTCCACCATGGAGGCTAATTGGCCTGCCCTGCAGGATTCGAACCTGCGACCCACAGCTTAGAAGGCTGTTGCTCTATCCAGCTGAGCTAAGGGCAGTATGTTTGGTGGGCCCTCCGAGACTCGAACTCGGAACCTACGGATTATGAGTCCGGTGCTCTAACCAATTGAGCTAAAGGCCCTAATCTCTATATGGGTGCATTCTCCTTTTCAAATGCTTCGACCTGTTCGTCTATCTCTTCGATAAGATGTTGAACGATCTGGGTAGCCAGTTCAGGGTTATGAGGAAGGACTCTTAGTAGTCCCTGTAGACGTTCTTTAAGGATAAGTTCATCGCTCATTTATTGCACCCATACGTGGTTGTATTTTGTTGGCATGCTTTCGCAATTGTAATTGGTAGTTCCAAACAGTGTGCTTGGATAGTTCTCTACCTCGACACAGGTGTTGGTAGCATAGCTCATCTTTACGCTAGGAATGCTTCCTGCATAGTCTAACAAACCAAATGCAGCGATTCCAAATGTTGCGCCAATAAGTAAATTCTTAATCATGTCAGTTGCCCTTTTTCCTAACTGTTATATACAGTATATGACCTAACCGTGGAGTTGTCAACCCCTAAGTTAAGAAATCTGCCTTTAAAATTTCCAGCATACGAACTGCTTCATTGCGAGCCTCGTCTACTGCTTGGTCAACAAGGTCGTCAACTTGATCTGGTGCATCTGCTGTCCAAGTGGCGCCATCCTCTGCTACAACTGAGCCTAGATATGTTTCACCCATTACCTTGTCGTCATACTTGGCTTGGACACGACAGATCATGTGTTGCCAAAAGCCTGACTCCAAGTTCTCTACCAACTCTGGATAGTAATCAGCATCAGTGTCAAACAACAGATCCAATTGGGTGTCGTCTGGTGCAAAGCCAATCTCTACAGTGAACTGATCTACTTCGCGAGTCTCTCTTACGATGTAGTTTGAGTTATTTTCAAAAAAGGTGTGTGTCATATCATATACTCCGTGTTCTTTTTAAGGTTCCATTTCTCTAGCACAGGACCGCCATCGTCCTCGTCTACTATAATATAGCAAACAGTCTTCTTGACATTCGCATAGCGGTAGCCTTGCTGTCCACCTATCTGTTGGTCGCCTACCCAAACGATGTGCGGGTAGTATTCGCGATTGCCTTCGAACGCCGGACAGTCGTTGACTGAATACTCAAAATAATTGCCCACGTCTTTCTCAACGAAACAACCTATTGGGTCTTTGGTGTAAGTGTAGTATGCCATTGGATGCCCTCCGTTTGCCTAACTGTTATATACAGTATACGATCAGTCTGCGTAGAAGTCAACCTCTTTTTTAAGATATTCTGCAGAAACTGTGAATGTTAATCCGTCCTCGTCACCATCAATACTCATGATCTCAAAGGATGAGGAGTAGCGTTTAAGCACTTCCTCGATGTCATCAAGTAGGTCGTCCATTAGGCCATCTCCTCCTCTTCTTCTTCATACTCAGCCAACCGTTCGTCTAGTGCGAACTGCTCTACTAGGTATGCAGGAACAATGTCCTTGATGGTCTTGCTGGTTGCATCTGCGTAATCATAGTGATCATCAGCACCTTCTGAGTCCCAACAACCTACGAAGCACATGCCGCCTTCTTCATAGAACAGCTCGATGAAACATGAGTCCCAATCATCTGCAAGCGATTGGAAAGCATCGATAGGCGGAGCCCATGCAGTGTCGAACCAACCTGTGATACTAGCAGTGCCGTCACCATTGTCTTCAAACTCTAGGTGGACTTCGGGATCCCACTTGGTTCCCCAGTTGGCCACACACCAGTCATACCAGTTGGTGTGTCCGTCATACTCTGTGGTCTGAAGCTCGTCACCTGAGCCTTTCACAGTCTCATTGAGACCTTCGGGCATGGGTTTGATTGCCTGTAGCAGTCCTGTACCTGCTTCTATTACGGGTTTGAGTTGTGACAATGTGTCGACATCGCCTGTGATTGTGATTGAATTATTGCACCAATTTGGCATAGGTTGCCCTCCTATAAAAATGTTATTACTCAACTAGTATAGCACCGAAGTGCTACACTGTCAACCGGTTTCTACTGATTGTTGTATGCTGCCATTCTTGCTTCCATAGCCGCAACTTCGATTGGAACCAACGTGCTGAGTAGATCAAAGATTGGATAGCCGTTTGCATCTTTAGCGCCGTGATCGTTAACCAACCACTCTGTGCCGTTCCAAAGATAGGCATACTCCTCCATGTCGTCGATCCAACTTGGAATGTCGTCATACTCTTGGATTGAAAGTGCTTCGCCTCTGTCTCGTGTGTAGAACAGTGTCCACTCATCCTTTTGAGTGTCACGGTCGTCGAAGTCCTGCTGTTCACCAATCTGCTCACCTAGTGAACTGATTGAACCTAGTGCTACCAACGCTTCGATCTTGCTGATGTCTGCGTAGTTCTCTAATAGGATACGACCGTTGTTGGCTACATAGCCGTCCCAGTGACAGTATACTGAAACGATTTTGCCTTCTGCGGTCTTCATTGCGATGTTTGAACGTGTTGCCATTGTGTTTGCCCTCTTGCGTTGTTAATTTACTCTACTACTATAACATAGGGGTCAACAGTTGTCAACCCCTAATTTGAATTTTTATGCCATTTGTTTTAGCATTGATGCAGTGACCTTCCAGCGTCCTTGGCTTGGTGAGTCAACTACGATGGTCTTTGGATTGACCTTGCTCACAGTGCCTACCACTGTACGACCGCCTCTGCCTGTGAAGCTAACAGCGTCACCAATTGAAAAGCTTCTAGCTGATGTCTTGGCAAGGAATGTCTGTTGAAGTTTCACTGCTTCGATGATCTGGTTAAGCTCATCTCTGTCGGTGTTGCGGATGGCTGCGATTGCTGTTTGTACGTTGTTCATTTTAGATGCCCTCTAATGTTTAAGTTAATACAGTTATTATATGCTCACTTGAACTCGTTGTCAACCACTTTCTGGTCAACATCTTCAAATTTTATGTCCATGAATGGCTGCTCCTCAACTGTTACTGAGTATGCCTTGCCGTTCATGTCATGCACGATCATAGTCTTTTTGGTTGATTGGAAGTATCCCTCTGTGGGGTGCAGGTCCAAACGAACTGGTCCCACTGGACCTATGATGCCGGTTGGATCACTTTTAACTAGTGCTGTTCGGATTGAATCTGCGATCTTATCACAATATGCTAACATGGTTTGCCCTTCTTTCATTGTTTATACGTACACTATACACTCACCTGCACAGTGTGTCAACCCCTAATTTGTTCGAAGTAGGGCGACACTCTGCGAGCTGACTTGACCAAGAACTCTCTGTAGTCCTCGTCTTCTGGCAACTTGCTCACCCACTCATCGTAGGTCTGCATCTCGATTGGGAACTCTTTATAGCCCAGGCTGTTCTCGCCTGCTGTGGCCATAACGAATGCAGCAGCATCTGCCATGCGCTCCAAGCCCGACACTATATAGTCGGTGCCACCTTTGAACTTCCAATAAGCGTTGCCGCTGCTGAACTTGCCGTCCTCTGCGTGTGCGCCATAGTTCTCGATAGTCTGTGTTGAAATTACGAAGTCTTGCATAGTGTGCCCTCTTTGCTTTAATGTTTAACTGTATACAGTATACCACCTAAATGGTGTGTTGTCAACCCCTAATTTAAACTTCTACCATTTCTATTGCTGCTGTGATCAACTGTGCAGCATCTCCTGGAGCAGCAAAACCTTCTTCTTCACAGAAGTCAATTGAGCTGCTGCAATGTATGCTGGTTCCGAATGTGATGTTATTTGCTGCGAACAAGAGTGCAAGTTCTGCTGCACTTGATGCGCTGCCCAAGTGCTGCTGTTCTACGTGGAGTTCAATTTTGTTGTCTTTAGCGTTTACGAATACAAACATCTGTGCCCTCTCTGTTTATACACTTACTATACCACCTAAACGTTAGGTTGTCAACCTCTTTTTTCCTGACGATAGAGATTTTTTAGGAACCATTTGTTCTTTGAGAAGAAGTACTGACTGTCGTACTTGGGCATGGCACCTTCCCATACCTGCAGCTCTTCTTTGTGTTCATACCATTTGTTCACACACCACTGGCGGAACTCTGAGGGGAAGACGATCTCAAAATGCTGTTCGTTTGGTAGGTCCATTCTACATGCTCCAATATGATTCACTTGATGGACTCATATAGCCCGGTGTGTTAACAGTCTCTACAATGGGCTGCTTCTTGGCCTGATCCATTATACTGTACACTGTGCGACTCTTCTCTATACTAGTGTGGAAGTAACCAGCTTCGGCTACACCATAACGGAACTGTGGATCATTTGCATCAACATCACCGTGACGTCCTTCAGTGTCCCACCATGCCTTTGAAAGTCTAGTCAGCGCAGCCCTAGCAGCACTCATGGTCTTGTAGCTCTTTCTATGATCTGGACGACCCGTCTTGCCGATGATGTAAGTTGATGATCTCTCGTATATATAAAACATATTGATGCCCTCATTAGTTAATTTATACTACTACTATACAGTCACCTGGAGGAGTTGTCAACCCCTAAAAATCACATTCCATACTTGCACTTTCATCCTGCTGCATTCCCTGTTCGGTGAAAAACACAGGAAACCCCAGCACATCACTAATGGCCTTCTCAAAGCCACTGTCCGTGTAAATGTTCCAGGTGGTGTCGTGTGCCACTCCAATGTGGAATACACGAGCTCCGGGTGTTCCCTCAGGGACCTCTTCATAAGTGTCTGGTGCACAGTAGTCTATCTGTATGCCGTCTACAACGACCTCCATAGGACCTTCATAGTCCCATATGCTGTCGCCTGCTAGTTGTACGGTGAATGGATATTGTATATTTTGCATAGTAGTGCCCTCTACAGTTTAGTTTACAAGTACTACTATACAGCCACAAACTTCACCTGTCAACCCCTAACGGACCAAAAGAGCAAAAAAGATTGGTTGACCCCTCTAGACACACTTTCTACCAAAAGACCTAGCATGACCTCAGAAACCACATGAACTTGCTGCACTAACCATTTGACCGTAATAACCACATGTAACTCCTTGACGCATAAGGCTTTATTCATATAGTAGTAGAGTCTAGCAGCACAAGCCATGCGTATACTATAGTAGTAGAGCAGAATGAACACGAGATCATAGTAGTAGAGGTTGATCCTACAGTAGTAGTAGAGTTCACATGTACAGTAGAGCTTATAGTAGTAGAGCACAGTGACCGCCCCGGAGGGGCTGGTTGAGGTTCTTGACACATCCTCTTGAAAGGATAGGAGAATCCAAGCCATACACACAAGATTTCACTATAATCCACAAGATCCAACCACCATTTAACACCATTTAAAGGGCTATGCAACACCACTAGCAGCGGGGCCTCATGTTATAACATAACACTTTAGTTCACATTTACCAGGATTTTCTATACAATTTAAAAAAATTCTTGAGGACGGTCGCGAGAGGCATAGTTCAAATACTTTTCACCTTTCTCCTACCATTCTCGCACCATGAGAACCATGTGTAATCTAGCTACTATCTTAGTTCGAACTAGTGTCTACACTACTACTATAACCTAGGTCTATAGCTCTACTACTACTATACGCATGGGGTTAGTCACTACTGTCAGGTTATACGCTTGCGTTAACAGCGGGGCCTATACAGCTGGGAGGGTTTGCGCTACTCGTATTACTACTACTATGTGGGAGAAGGTCACTACTATTACTACACAAGAGATCTAGACTTAAAATTTTTTTTTAAAAACTCTTCGAGCTATATGTAGCAGCGGGGCCACTAGGTGTGTATGGTTCAATCTCTAGTCTATCTTCTGGCGAGTCTAGTTCTAGTAGTACTAGTGTTTCAAACGCAGTGTTCTCGTCCATACCATTAGCAAGTGTTTCACCTGTGTCAATGTTGATGATTCTATAGTGTTTCATATGTATATTTATTGGTTGACAAAGTGGAAGTCAGAACGTATACTTGTT
>Ga0208434_1000431_pt1 | contig 20356 bp, 24 predicted proteins | sample 13_taG_FD_184086 | JGI IMG/M metagenome (GOLD analysis project Ga0208434, IMG submission 184086) | Marine viral communities from the Subarctic Pacific Ocean - 13_ETSP_OMZ_AT15268 metaG (SPAdes) (version 2) | ecosystem: Environmental > Aquatic > Marine > Oceanic | place: Pacific Ocean | collected... | reverse complement strand
TAACTTTAGTGCCATTACTAGGTATCTACACATTAGTAACAGTTCTACTTCTACTAAGAAAGTGTTTGTTCAGTTTTACCATGCTGACGATAACGAGTACCATTACATAGCTAATGGACTTAGTATGGCAGGACACTCTGTAGCTAACCTAGTTAATGGTGGATACTTTAACTTACACTCAGGCGATAAAATTTTAGTGTACGGTGAAACTACTAACACTATGGAAGTACTTGTTTCTGTAGAAGAGTACTTTGACCCGAATCGCACTTAATGCATAACGGGGTTGCAATCTTATCTATACTATGTTATAACTAAGTATGATATAACTATCTCCATAAGGGTAAGTATTTCTTACCTTTGTATTTGTAAAGGAGATAGAATATGTTTAAACGTATGTTTAAGAAACTACAAGAAAATCAGCAACGCAGAGCCGACTATTGGATTCTTATGAATCTAAGTGATAAGGAACTGCATGACATGGGGATCAGTCGTGGCGAAATCAGGCAAAAAGTCTACGGTTAATGCGGCAGGAAATTATACTAAGCCTACTATGCGCAAACGTCTTGTTGCATCCGTTAAGGCTGGCAGCAAAGGTGGAAAAGCTGGACAGTGGAGCGCACGTAAGGCACAAATGGTCGCAAAACAATACAAAGCAAAAGGTGGGGGCTACAGGTAGTGGCTCTCTCTAAATCTCAAAAGTCTTTAAAGAAATGGACTAAGCAAGATTGGCGAACTAAAAGTGGGAAGCCTAGTGCTAAAACTGGTGAGCGGTATCTACCTGCTAAGGCTATTAAGTCTCTTAGCAGCAGTGAGTATGCCGCTACAACCAGAGCTAAACGAAGAGGCACGAAGGCAGGTCAGCAGTTTGTGGCTCAGCCTAAGAAAATTGCAAAGAAAACCTCAAGATTCAGGAGAACTTAAATGACTATAGCAATGGAACGTGTGTTAGCTTGGAAGATTATGCCAAGACTAATGATGTTAGTAATGACGTGGATGTACATTGAAGTTTTGTTTTGGTTTATGTCTTTGTCTTCTGGTGATATGACATCACAGGCTACAGCACTTACTGCCACTGTAACTGGTGCTATGACTGGTGCATTTGCCGTTTGGCTGGGGCATGAGAAATGATTGGTCAGATCTTAGGAGCAGTAGGTGGACTAGCAACTACGTACCTTGATGGTAAAGTAGCAGTACAGAAAGCTAATGCTGAAATCAAAGTAAAACAAGCTACTGGTGAGATTGACTGGGATCTAGCAGCTATTAATGCTACTCAGAACTCATGGAAAGATGAATGGATTACTTTACTCTTCTCAATACCACTAATTCTAGCGTTCTGTGGTGATTGGGGTAACAGTATAGTACAAGCTGGCTTTGCTGCATTGGAAACTATGCCAGCATGGTATCAGTATTCACTAGGTGGAATTGTCAGTGCCAGCATTGGTATTCGTTCTGTAAGTAAGTTTTTTGGGAAGAAGTAATGGCATTTAAATTAAGCAGTAGAAGTTTAAAGAAACTAGATGGTGTAGACGAAGGTATTGTAGCAGTCGTAAAGGACGCTATTGGTATTACAAAAGTAGACTTTGGTGTTACCTTTGGACTACGTACACTAGAAGAACAAAAGAAACTGTACGAATCTGGTAGATCACAGACTATGAAGTCTAAGCATCTTGAGGGTCGTGCTGTAGATCTAGTTGCATACTTTGGTTCAGACATTTCTTGGGAACTCAATGTCTATGATGACATCTGTGATGCTATGGCTGAAGCCGCTAGAAAGAATGATGTAGCAATTAAATGGGGTGCTGCATGGAGTGAAGGAGACATTAGAGAGTATGCTGGTACTGCAGAAGATGCAATGAACGCATATGTAGATCTCCGTAGGTCACAAGGACGTAGACCTTTTATTGATGCCCCACATTTTGAAATGATGTAATATGGCTCGTGAATTAACAGAACGTCAACAAAAGTTTTTAGATGTACTTATGGATGAGGCAGGTGGCGATGTTACTATGGCTAAGAAACTTGCTGGGTATTCGCCCAATACACCTAACCGTGAAATAACCAATAGTCTTAAAGAAGAGATTATTGATGTAACACACAGCTACTTAGCACGTAACGTACCTAAAGCTGCAATGGCTATGGTTAGTGCTTTATATGATCCTACTGAGTTAGGTATTCGTGATAAAATGTCTGCCGCTAAAGAATTACTAGATCGTACTGGTTTAGTTAAAACTGAGAAGATGCAGGTAGAAGCTAAGGGTGGCGTTATGTTAATGCCAGCTAAACAAGCACAGGATGACGATGACTAAGCCATTAGGACAATGGAAACTACCACAACCGACTGACCTACAAGAAGACAATGAATGGGTTCCTATTCCACGTGTAGCAAGAACAGTACCATTTGGATATGAATTAGATCCAGAAGATGACGGAATACTCTTGCCAATTGATAACGAACTTGATATGCTTGTGAAAGCCAAGAAGTACTTAAAGCAGTACTCGTATCGTGAGGTTGCCAACTGGCTAACCCGAAACACTGGCAGAACCATATCTCACGTAGGATTAAAGAAACGGTTAGATAATGAGCGAAGAAGAAAAAACAAAGCTGGAAGCCTACGCAGATGGGCAGACTATGCGAAAAAGGCAGTCGCCAAAGCGGAAGAAATTGAACGCAACCGCATCGGGGCAAAAGCGCAAGACAACGACAGCCAAGAAACAAGCGCAGCCTAAACCAGCTAAAATAGTAGAACCTGAATTAGCACCTATAGAAGAACAGCATAATGTAATATTTAAACCTAATGCTGGACCACAAACAGACTTCTTAGCTGCAGGTGAACGTGAGGTTCTATATGGTGGCTCTGCAGGTGGGGGTAAGTCATATGCAATGCTCGCTGACCCTTTACGCTTTATGGGCCACCCAGCCTTCTCAGGATTGCTCCTACGACATACTACAGAAGAACTAAGAGAACTTATCTTTAAGTCACAGGAAATGTATCCTAAGATATGGCCTGGAATTAAGTGGTCAGAACGTAAGATGCAATGGACTGCACCCTCTGGTGCTAGACTGTGGATGTCTTACTTAGATAAAGAAGATGATGTATTAAGATACCAAGGCCTTGCGTTTAGCTGGATTGGTTTTGACGAATTGACTCAGTGGCCTACCCCATTCGCTTGGAACTACATGCGAAGTCGCTTGAGATCTACCGCCTCTGACTTACCTGTATATATGAGAGCTACTACCAACCCAGGAGGTAGAGGGCATCATTGGGTTAAGAAAATGTTTATTGACCCTGCGCCATATGGTGAAGCGTTTAATGCTACAGATATTGAAACGACTGAGGTACTATCTTATCCTGCTGGACATGCCAAAGCTGGTAAGCCTTTATTCAAACGTAGGTTTATACCTGCCCGTCTTTCCGATAATCCTTACCTAGCTGAACAAGGTGATTACGAAGCAATGCTTCTATCTTTACCTGAACAGCAGCGTAGACAGTTACTAGATGGTGATTGGGATATTAAAGAAGGCGCAGCTTTTACAGAGTTTGATAGAAACATACACGTAGTTGATCCTTTTGATATCCCTAGTAATTGGGTAAAGTTTAGAGCATGTGACTACGGCTATGGAAGTAAGTCTGGAGTAATTTGGTTTGCCGTAGCTCCTAATGAGCAATTGTTTATTTATAGAGAGTTGTACGTAAGTAAAGTATTAGCTGCTGATTTAGCAGATATGGTATTAGATTTAGAGGCTGAAGATGGAAATATTAAGTATGGCGTTCTTGATAGCTCTTTATGGCACAAGCGTGGTGATACTGGCCCATCACTGGCTGAACAAATGATTCAGCGTGGGTGTCGTTGGCGTCCTTCAGATAGATCCAAAGGCTCACGTGTAGCTGGTAAAAACGAAATACATAGAAGGTTACAGGTTGACGAATATACAGAAGAGCCTCGTATGGTGTTCTTTAATAATTGTACCAATATTGTTGCTCAATTACCCGCCTTACCAATCGACAAAAGAAACCCAGAAGATATTGACACTACCTCCGAAGATCACTTGTACGATGCTTTGAGGTATGGTATTATGTCAAGACCACGATTTAGTATATTTGATTACGATCCAAACGTAAGTTCACAAGGTGGTATGCGAGTAGCAGATGCTACCTTTGGTTATTAAGGAAAAATAAATGGCAGAAGAAAACGAAGGCTTTATTGAAGATGACGCTATTGTACTAGCAGATAGCGAAGACTCTACTATTGATGATGCAGATACTTCTAAAATTATTCCATTTATTATGGAAAAGTACAATCGTGCAGACGATTATAGGCAACAGGATGAAGATCGTTGGTTACGTGCCTATCGTAACTATCGTGGTTTGTATGGGTCAGACGTACAGTTTACAGAAGCAGAGAAGTCTAGGGTATTTATTAAAGTAACTAAAACAAAAACACTAGCTGCCTATGGTCAAATTGTTGATGTATTATTTGCAGGTCAAAAGTTCCCTCTTACTGTAGATCCTACAGAGCTTCCTGATGGTGTTGTTGCAGATGTAAACTTTGATCCTAAAGAACCTGAGCAACTAAAACAATCTGGTATGGATGAAATTGTAAATCCGTATGGCTTTGCTGGCGATGGTAAAGAGTTACCTGCTGGCGCTACAGCTAAAACACTTGCAGAGAGTTTAGGTCCAGTAAAAGATAAGTTACAAGACATTGAAGGTGTACGTGAAGGTGTGGGTAAAACACCTACTGCAATTACATTTAGTCCAGCTATGATTGCTGCTAAAATGATGCAAAAGAAAATACACGATCAGTTAGAAGAGTCAAGTGCCAGTAAACACCTACGTAGTACAGCATTTGAAATGGCACTTTTTGGTACTGGTGTAATGAAAGGTCCATTTGCTGTAGATAAAGAATACCCTAACTGGAATGAAGATGGCGAGTATTCGCCTGTAATTAAAACTATTCCACAAGTATCTCATGTATCTGTATGGAACTTTTATCCTGACCCAGATGCAAATAATATTGAAGAAGCCCAATTTGTAATTGAGCGCCATAAAATGTCACGTACTCAACTGCGTAATTTAAAACGGCGTCCTTACTTTAGAAGTTCTGTAATTGATGAAGCAGTACAGTTAGGTGAAAACTACAGTAAAGAATCTTGGGAAGATGATCTATCTGACTATGCACCAGAGCATGGTGTAGAACGCTATGAAGTACTAGAGTATTGGGGTATGGTAGATACCGATATGCTTGTAGAGCAAGGTGTAGATATTCCCGATGAGTTAAGTGAAGTCGATGAACTACAGGCCAACGTATGGATTTGTAATGGCAAACTACTGCGAATGGTACTTAATCCGTTTAAACCTGCTCGTATTCCTTACATGGCTGCTCCGTATGAATTAAACCCGTACTCATTCTTTGGTGTAGGTATTGCAGAAAATATGGACGATACCCAAACTTTAATGAATGGTTTTATGAGAATGGCAGTTGACAATGCTGTATTATCTGGTAATCTTTTAATTGAAGTCGATGAAACTAACTTAGTCCCAGGCCAAGATCTATCAGTATATCCTGGGAAAGTATTTAGACGCCAAGGTGGTGCTCCAGGGCAAGCTATCTTCGGTACTAAGTTCCCGAATGTTGCCGCAGAAAACTTGCAGCTATTTGATAAAGCGAGGGTATTAGCAGATGAGTCTACTGGATTTCCATCTTTTGCTCATGGTCAAACAGGGGTATCGGGTGTGGGTCGTACTGCTTCTGGTATTTCTATGCTTATGGGTGCCGCACAGGGCGGTATAAAGAACGTAATTAAAAATGTTGATGACTACTTACTTCGCCCTTTAGGTGAAGGTTTATTTAGATTTAACATGCAGTTTGACTTTGACCCCAATATTAAGGGGGATCTTGAGGTTAAGGCTCGTGGTACAGAAAGCCTTATGGCCAATGAAGTACGTAGTCAACGTCTTATGCAGTTTATGCAGATATCTTCTAGCCCAGCACTTGCGCCCTTTGCAAAGTTTCAATACATCATACGAGAGATTGCAAAATCTCTTGAGTTAGATCCAGACAAAGTAACTAACAATATGGATGAAGCTGCCATTCAAGCGGAGCTAATGAAGGGCTTTCAACAGCCAGCAGCAGAAGCAAGCCCAATGGACCCCACAGGAGCAGGGGGTGGTAACATAGGTACAGGACAAGTACCTACACCTCAAGAACAAGGATTTAGTGGAAATGATCAAGGACAAGGAGCACCTCAAGAAGCTCAAGGGGCTGGTGAACAACCAGCAGCAGTGGGACCAGTTCAGTAACTATTTAGATGAAGTAATTGCACAACAGCATCGTGCTATGGAGCAAACAGATAACGACAAGGTTATGTATAGAGCACAAGGTGCTATATATCAACTGCGTAGATTAAAATTACTTAGAGATGAGGTATTAAAATAATGAAAGATCAAATGGAACTTTTTGAAGACGGTGGCCTCAAGGATGAGGGTGGCACAATAGATGAAGTATCTGGAAACGAAGTTCCAATTGGTGGCACTAAAAAGGGTGTACGTGATGACGTATCTGCTATGGTAAGTGAGGGTGAGTTTGTTTTTCCTGAAGATGTAACACGCTACATTGGATTAGATAAACTTATGCAAATGCGACAAGAAGCTAAAATGGGTTTAAAACGTATGGAAGCTATGGGTCAAATGGGCAATGGTGATGAAGCTACTATCCCAGATGATATGCCATTTGGTATGGCTGATCTTGTTATTGTAGCAGGAGATAGTGGTGAAGAACTAGAAATGCAAGAAGGTGGTTTTGTAACACGTCCTACTACAGTTACACGTACCGTACAGCAACCTACATATACACCTGCTCCACAAGAACCCGCAACTACACAAACTTCTACAGTACGTAGACTTACACCTGAGATTGAACGTCCACAAAAAGCAGAAATTAACTTTAAAGAATTAATGGGTGAAGCTAGTATTACGTATGTAGAGTACCGCAATGAAGCCGGTGCTAATATGATGATACCTCATATTGGTGGCGTTCCTGCGTTTCCTATTCCTGAAGGATATACTATCTACTCCGCTAATAATGAAGACTCTGTAGAAAACTCTGATACAGAAGAAGGCGAAGCAATAAGAGAAATAAATGAAGCGTCACGAGGTGACGGTGGCCCCGATAGAGATATTGCGGCTGAAATACAAGCGGAGTTTGATAACGCTCCTGCTCCTATTAATTGGGATACATTAAGTACAGAAGATCTTTTAACAGAGTTGGGAGGCATTACTGGAACAGGCCGTACTATTGCTAACGGTGCTATGCTTTTATTTGGTCCTATTGGTGCGCTAGGATACGCAGCAATGCGTGATCAAGATAAGAAAGCCTATGCTGCAGCGGTTGCTAAACTAAACGCTGGTAACTTAACATCAGAAGAAAGAGCAGAACTAACTGCATACATAGAAACTTTAGGTAAATCTGTAGGCCCAGAAAGTAAAAGTATTTTAGGTAGAATTGTAGATGGCGTTGCAGGAGCTTTTGGGCTATCCGAAACTAAAGCAACAGAAGCAAAAACAAAAGTAGAGCAAGAAGAAGTTGTACCTATAGCTCCTATAGAAACTGCACCTACGCCTGAAGAAACGTTAATGCAACAAACTGTTACGGCAACACCTGAAGAAAGATTAATGCAACAACCAGTTACTGCTGCACCTATGCCTATACAATCTTCTTTGGCGCAGCAGATGCAGTCTATGCAAGACGCTACGCAATTTGATTCTACTCAATATACACCGCCTGTATTACCGACACCTTCACCTATGGCTGCAGGACAGCAAGGTGCACTTGCGTTGACAGGGACGGGTGGTTACGATGAACAACCCATAATGCAAGGCGCTGAAATACTAGGTCAGTTAGAGGCCCCTATTGCATACGGGCAACCTTCTCCTACTGCGGCTAAAGTGGAAATTACCCCTTATGAAGGTTCTGTGGAGCAAACTGCAGGATTAAGCGCAGCAGAGCAAATGCGTAGAATGACAGAAGAAAGACAGCAACAACGTTTACAAGTTATAGATCCTGAGTTTACTGCGGGTCTTACTGCTAAACCTTATACCGATCCTATGTATGGCGAAGTAGGAAGAGGTGTGCAGCCATCTCCTGTACCAGTAGGTCCAACAGGTAGTTACGATGAAGCAGGATTAAATGTCGATCCTCGTAGACAGCAAGGCCCAAAACAGGCTGAAGTATTTCAAGCAAAAGAAGCTCAACGTATTAAGGCTGAACAAGAGCAAGCATTATTAGATACTCAAAATTTATTAGAGCAACAAAAAAGTGCATTTGCTGATGCTGAAAAACGTTTGGCAGAACAAAAGGTAATATCCGCTGCAGATATAGCTACAGCTAATGCTGCTGCAGACGCACGATACAATAGAGATATTGCAAAAATACGTGCAGATCAAACTAAAAAATTAGAAGCCCTTCAAAAGCTTGGAGTAGTAGGTAGAGCAGAAGCTGAACGTATAGCACTAGCAGAAGCTAAAAGAGCAGAAGAAGAAGCTAAAAGAGTTGCAGACGCTGAAAGAAAAAGAATTGCTGACGCCAAAGCTAAAAGTGATGCAGAGGCAGCAAGAAGAGCAGCAGAAGATAAACGTTATAAAGAAACACTTGCCGCAACAGGTACAGCAGAAAGAACAGGTTCTGGTGCTCCTACAACTTCTATTAGACCGAAGGCTAGACCAAAAGCTAAACCTGCAGCTAAGCCTGCAGCTAAGCCCAAGTCACCTGAAAGAAGTAATGATAAATCAACACGGTTAGATTCAAGTAATCCCAACACAAACAAAAACATTACTGCACATTTATCTAATAGAGAAAAAGAATCCTTAAAAGCTAATCCAGAGTTAGCAGATCACTATACAGCTACAGCAAATAGACGTGCTAATGAAGCCGCTGCAGGAGATACTTCTAATACAGATTCCGCTAATGAGGCTTCAGATTCTAGTGATAAAATCGTATGCACTGCCATGAATAACTCATACGGCTTTGGCTCGTACCGTCAAGCTATATGGTTGTCCTACTCTAAAGACCACTTGACAAAAGAACATGAGCTAGGTTATCATACACTGTTCTTACCTTTAGTAGACTTAGGGTACAATAAAAATAATAAATTTGTACGTACCGCACTAGAGCATATTGCACGTCATCGTACTGCTGATCTTAGAGCGTCTATGCAAAATAAAAAACGAGATACTTTAGGGCGTATATACAGATCTATCCTAGAACCCTTAGTATATACCGTGGGTAAGTTTAGAACAATTACAGGAATTTAATATGGAATTTTCACAGTATACCGAACTTGTAGCTAAACGTTTTAACGGCTTACAGGAAGATGATAAAGATGTTATTCGTAGTTTAATGGGTACATCACAAGGCCGTGTACTTGGTAAGGTACTAGGCCCAGAAGTAATGACTGATATTAATTTAGGTAAAGCTAAAAAACCAGTTGTTAAAAAACGTGGACTAGCAACACGTTAAATTGCTAGATACGCTGGCTACTCATCCCCCTACCAACACTAGGCTACGGTGGCCCCAGTTAAGGAAATACAATGTCCGATACAATTATGGCTGAAGAAATGAAGCCCGAAAAGAAAGTTGCATTTGCTAATCGTAAATACAGCAATGAAGAGAAATTAAAGAAAGAAGAAGAAGAGCTAGAACAGCTTATGGCAGAACAAAAGGGTGAAGTTGAAGATACTAATCAACAAGAAGTTGAACCTGCTGGTGCCGAAGAAAAGAGTTTTAAAAAACGTTATGGTGATTTACGCCGACATATGCAAGATAAAGAAAAATCTTGGGAAGACAAGTTTAAGCAACTTGAAAGTCAGTTAAAAGAAGTAACTCAAAAAGAAATTAAACTACCTAAGTCTGATGAAGATATTGAGGCTTGGGCTACACAGTATCCTGATGTAGCAGCTATCGTAGAAACAATTGCGATTAAAAAAGCACGTGAGCAAGCTGCAGGATTAGAAGATCGTGTAAAAGAAATTGATGAGATGAAAGCTGTAGCATCTCGTGAAAAAGCTGAAGTAGAACTTATGCAAGCCCATCCTGATTTTGGTGAAATTCGTGATAGCGATGATTTTCATGAGTGGGCAGATCAACAGCCTAAGTGGGTACAAGATGCTTTATATGAAAATGATGACGATGCACGTTCTGCATCTAGGGCTATTGATTTATATAAAGCTGATAAAAATATTAAAACTAAAAAACCAGCTAACAATAAAGATGCTGCACGATCTGTAAACACACGTAGTGGTGGTAGTAACCCTGATGTTAGCAAGGATGGTATGACGTTCAAAGAGTCTGACGTAAATAGCATGACCACTCACGAGTACGAAAAATACTCTGATCAAATCATGGAAGCCATTCGTTCTGGTAAGTTTATTTATGATATGTCTGGAAATGCACGATAAAAACTATTGACAACATATTTAAATATGATATAACTATATATAATGTGTATTAGAGTAGCCCCACAGTATGGATTACCTACTCTAATGTACTATCTTCCGCAAACAACAATACGCTTTCGGACAACCTAATGTCTCATGGCCCGTTAGACTAAGCATAGGCCAATGCTTACAATAACGCACCCTAGTAGAGTTAGCCTCTGTATAAACGATTGACGGTTTGTATCTGTATCTTAATGCTAAAGGAGAATTAAAATGGCATTTGGAAAGGCTTCAGGCTACACAAACTTACCCAATGGTAACTTCTCGCCTGTAATCTATAGCAAACAGGTGCAACTTGCATTTCGCAAATCTGCAGTCTGTGAAGCTATCACTAACTCCGATTATTTCGGGGAAATCGCTCAAATGGGTGACTCAGTAAAAATTATTAAAGAACCTGAGATTTCGGTAACAGCGTACCTACGTGGTACTACTATCTCAACTCAAGATCTTTCAGATAATGATTTTTCATTGACAATCGACAAAGCCAATTATTTTGCTTTCAAGGTCGATGATATTGAGGAAGCGCACTCCCACGTTAATTTCCAAAGTCTTGCATCTGATCGTGCAGCCTATCGTTTGGCTGATCAGTATGACCAAGATGTACTTGGATATTTGTCAGGCTACAAACAAGCTGCATTACATGCAAATGCAAGTGCAGTAAATGATGTGGTTAATGGTACTAAAGCAAACACTGCTGCTGGTTCAGACGAACTGCTTACAGCTAACAAACTGAAAAAAGGTGACTTCGGCAACATCACTACTACAAGTGCTGCTGATCACTCAATCCCAGTTGCTGCTCGTTTGCCAGGTGCTACTGCACTGCCAACAGCTACTGTTTCACCAGCAATGGTTGTAGCTCGTATGAGCCGTTTGATGGATATTCAAAACGTAGACACTCAAGGTCGTTGGCTGGTAATTGATCCAGTAATGATGGAAGTTCTTCGTGATGAAGATTCACGTTTGTTGAACGCCGACTTCGGTGGTTCTGGTCTTCAGAATGGAATGGTATTAAACAACTTCCACGGTTTCCGTGTGTACGTTTCAAATAACCTTCCTTCAGTTGGTACAGGCGCATCAACAACAGGTACAGCAAACCAAAACACTAACTATGGTGTGATTGTTGGTGGACACGATTCAGCCGTTGCAACTGCAGAGCAGATCAACAAAACTGAAACATATCGTGATCCAGATTCATTCGCTGACATTGTTCGTGGTATGCATCTATACGGTCGCAAAATCTTGCGTCCAGAAGCATTGGTTACAGCTAAGTATAACTTGGCGTAAACTAACTAATACTGAAGGGCTGCTTTCGGGTGGCCCTTTAGTTACATTTAACCTGAAAGCATCTTATGGCATACACGTATCTTGATCTTACAAACGAAGTCATATCTCGTTTTAATGAAGTTACATTATCTTCTGGTGGGTTTTCATCCGCAAGGGGTTTTCAAGTTCAATGTAAAAACGCAATTAATGATGCAATTGATTATATAAATACAAGTGAATACTCATGGCCCTTTAATCATGCTAGTAAAACTGAAACACTTGTAACTGGTACTACACGTTATGCTATAGACACGACAGCTAAACACGTGGACTATGATACATTCAGAGTAATTAAAGATGATTCATTAGGTTGCTCTGGTAGGAGTTTGAAAGAGATTGACTATAAATCTTATTTAAATAAATATGTAGCCCAAGAAAATACCTCAGAAGTAGGTGGTGTACCTTTATATGTATTTAGAACTCCAGACAATAAATATGGACTATATCCATATCCAGATAAAGCATACGCATTAACATACGAATATTATGCAAATACTACTACACTAACTGAGGCAGGTGATGTACCCACTATTCCTGAACAGTATCGCTCTGTTATCTTAGACGGTGCTACTGCTTATGGTTATCAGTATCGTGGAGAAACTAGCCAGTATCAATTAAACTTTCAGAGATTTGAATCTGGTATAAAACACATGAGAAGTTTACTTGTAAATAGAACTATATACGTTAGATCTACTGTTCTTCAAGGCGCTTCAAAATCAACCAGTACATTTATATAAGGTAGGAATATGGCAGATCAATCTGGTCTTAATCCTTTTGTATTTCCTTTACAAGGTGGTTTAGTTCTTGACCGTTCTACCTTTGCTATGGAACCAGGAATGGCTCTTGAGTTAGAAAACTTTGAACCTGATGTTGGTGGTGGTTACAGAAGAATTAACGGTTACGAAAAGTGGAATACTAATATAGTTCCACAAACAGCTAGTGCTACAGAACCTGTGTTAATGTCTGCATACTTTTCTGGAAACAGTAAAGTAATTGCTGCTAGGGGTGAAAAAGTATTTGAGGCTGCTAGTGGTAGCGGTTCTTGGACACAAATAGATACTGGTAGAAGCAATGCCATACGTTATTCTTTTGACAGATATAACTTAGCCGGTACAGAGCTTATTGTATGGGCTGATGGTGCCAACAATGCTACTAAGTATGATGGTACAACAGTAACTGATCTTAGTGCCACAGGTGCACCAGCTAATCCTAAGTTTGTAAAACATTTTAAAAATGCTTTGTTTTTTGCAGGTATGTCAGCTTCACCAGAAGAAGTTGTGTTTACTGCACCGTACACCGATAACGACTTTAGTGCAGCTAATGGTGCAGGTTCAATACGAGTAGATAGTAAGATCACTGCACTGTTTCCATTCCGTGATGAGCTTTATATTTTTGCAGAAGAACGCATTTATAAACTTATAGGTAATACTATTGCAGACTTTGTGATGCAACCTGTAACAAGAGACATTGGTTGCCTTAACGGTTTTACCGTACAGGAAGTTGCTGGTGAAATAATCTTTTTAGGTAGAGATGGTTTAAGGACTGTTGCTGGTACAGCTAAGATTAATGACGTTGAGCTTGGTACAATTAGTAGACCTATCCAAGAATTATTTGAAGGTGAAACTACAGTTAATGATTTTAACAGTCTAGTTATACCCGATAAAACACAGTATCGTATTTTCTTTTCTAAACCAAATAATCAAACACAGGCACAGACATCTGGAGTTATTGCAGTAAGAAAAGCTCAAGGCTATGAGTTTGCTAAGCTAAAAGGTATTCAACCTGCAAGTACAGATTCAGTAAGTGTTCAAGGCGATACTTTTGTATTGCATGGTGGATACGATGGTTATACATACAGACAGGAAAAGACAAATAAGTTTGATGGTATAAATGTTATAGGACGTTACCGTAGTCCTGATCTTACTGCAGGTGATGCGGGTATACGCAAAAACTTTCAAAGAGTTATTATTAACTATTCACCGACAGGTACAGTAAACTCTGATTTGTTTTTACGTTATGATTATGAAGATCCTAATGCACCTAGACCAGCAGCGTATCCCTTTGACTCTACGAAGGTTGTAGCTATCTACGGAACTTCATTATACGGAACTGCTACGTATGGTGGTCAAACAAACCCATTAGTAAGACAACCAGTAGAAGGATCAGGTTTTGCTGTAGCACTTCGTGTGGTTGATAACGGAGAATCCTCACCATACTCATTAAAGGGTTTCCAACTAGAATTTGATGCAGGAGCAAGAAGGTAAATGGCAGGTTATACAAGACAGTCTACGTATACAGACGGTGATATTATTCAGGCATCAGACTCTAATGACGAGTTTGACCAGCTACTTGCTGCCTTTCATAATGCTACAGGACACAAACACAATGGCACTGCAGGTGAAGGTCCAGTAATTGGACTCATTGGTGATCCCAATGTTACTACTCCGATAAACAAAGTTGTTATTGACGATACTAATAATAGAGTTGGTGTCTTTGTAGATGTATCAAGCTCCTCAGTAGAGCAGTTTAGATTTCAAGATGGTGTTATTGTTCCTGTAACTAACAATGACATTGATCTTGGTACTAATGCACTTAAGTTTAAAGATGGTTACTTTGCAGGTAATCTTACAGTAGATGGTGACATTACACTTGGTGGTGATATTACTCTAGGTGATTCCGACACAGATAATATTGTAATCGGAGCAGAGATTAATAGCCATGTTATTCCTAACACAGATGATACTTTTGACCTTGGTAGTGCAACAAAAGAGTGGCGTAATCTTTATATTGATGGCACTGCTAATATTGACTCTCTGGTAGCTGATACTGCAGACATCAACGGTGGTACTATTGATGGTGCTACTATTGCTACCTCAGACATTACAGTAGGCTCAGGCAAAACACTTGATGTATCTGCTGGTACACTTACACTAGCTGCTGATCAAATCTCTGGTGATAAAGTTGAAGGTGGTACAATTAATGCTATCACTATTACGACACTAGCGTCTACCACAGGTAACATTACAAATGTAAATGCTACTACAGTAGATACCACTAATATTGAAGTAACTAATATTAAAGCTAAAGATGGCACAGCAGCAGCTACAGTAGCTAACTCTACTGGTGTTATCACCGTACCATCGTCTGTACTAACTACAACAGACATTAATGGTGGTACAATAGACGGTGTAACTATTGGTGGCTCTAGTGCAGGTGATATTACTTTCGCTAATCTGTCGGATGGTACAATCACTGTTACAGCATTTGCTGATGAAGATGATATGTCTTCTGACTCTGCTACCCTTATCCCTACACAGCAATCAGTTAAAGCTTACGTAGATGCACAAGTAACTGCACAAGACCTTGACTTTCAAGGTGATAGTGGTGGTGCATTAAATATTGATTTAGACAGTGAAACCTTGACAATTGCAGGTGGAACTGGTATAACTACCACTGGTTCTGGTAATACAGTAACAGCAGCTATTGACTCTACGGTAGCTACACTTACTGGTACTCAGACTCTTACTAATAAAACTATAGACAGTGCGTCTAATACACTGACTGTAGATCTTAGTGCAGCTACAGTTACAGGTACTACCGCTGAATTTAATAGTGCCTTATCAGATGATAGCTTTGCTACACTTACAAACACTGCAACGCTTACAAACAAAACTATTGATGTAGATAATAATACTGTATCTAATATTGAAGTAGATAACTTTAAAGCTTCTGCTATTGTAACTGAGTCAGAAGGTATTGGTTCAAGTGACAATGATACTTCATTACCTACCAGTGCTGCAGTAAAAGATTATGTAGATACTGCAATTACTGCAGAAGACCTTGACATCACCACAGATTCTGGTACAATAGCTATTGATTTAGATAGCGAGACACTTACAGTAGCTGGTGGTACAGGTCTAGCTTCAAGTGCTACAAGTAATACAGTAACTCTAGCAATTGATTCTACAGTAACTACACTTACTGGAACACAGACATTAACTAATAAGACACTAACATCACCAACAATAAATGGTGGGTCACTCGACAGTGCTGTAACTGGTGCAACTCAAAGCTCTGGTACTAACAACACAACAATTGCTACTACAGCGTTTGCAACTACAGTAGCTATAGATGAAGCCACAGCATTAGCAATCGCACTAGGATAGGAAAAGAAAATGGCAAACACATTTAAAGTCATTACAAGAGATGTAATGCCAGCCTCTGCAGGTACTCCTGAAACGCTGTATACGGTTCAGTCAGGCAGTACTGTTGTTGTACTTGGCCTTACACTAGCTAACGTACATACTGCTCAGGTAACAGCATCTGTGACTCTGGTAAGTACTACTACTCAAACAAGTCAAACACAGAATACTACAGCAAACTTAATTAAGGATGTTGCTATTCCTGCAGGATCATCTCTTGATATACTGGCAGGTAAGATTGTTTTAAACGTAGGTGACATTATTAAGGTTGACTGTTCAGTGGCAGATAAAGTGTCCTGCATTATGTCTTACATGGAGCAAACCTAATGAGTAAGCAAACAGAGTTAGCACAGGTTGCAGATACAATTACTGTAGACTCTGGCAATGTTGGGATTGGCACGAGTTCGCCTAGTGGAAATCTGCATGTGTATGAAGACAGCACAGCAGGCAGCTATATTTTCTTGGAAAACACTGATGGCTCTACTCGCTTTCAGGCCAATAACGACAGCATATTTATAGATGCCGAAACGCACGTCTTTAGGGATAGTGTTGCAGGTGGCTCTGGCGAATACATGCGCATCGACAGTAGCGGTAACTTGTTGGTGGGGACTACTTCAAGTTCTTCTAGCACAGCAGGCATTAAACTTACAGCCGCAGGAACCGCAACCTTTGTAAGGTCTGGCGTTCAACCTGTTTATATAAACCGACTTACTAGCGATGGTGACTTAGCTGTATTTGCCAAAGACGGCTCCACTGTGGGGAGTATTGGGGCTTTAGGTGGTGACATGGTTCTTGGAACTGGCGATGTTGGATTTAGGTTTGACGATGGTTCAAACGTAATGACACCGTGGAATATCTCAACAAATTCAGCTAGAGATAATGCCATAGACCTAGGTCACGGAACTGCCCGCTTCGACGACATCTACGCCACCAACGGCAGCATCCAAACATCTGACGCCAACGAAAAGCAGGACATTGCAGAGCTATCTGACGCAGAGCAACGTGTTGCTGTAGCGGCTAAAGGCTTGCTGCGTAAGTTCCGCTGGCGTGATGCAGTAGAAGCTAAGGGTGATGAAGCCAGAACACACTTCGGTATCATTGCACAAGACCTGCAAGCAGCATTTGCGACTGAAGGATTAGACGCTGGTGAATACGCTATGTTTATTTCTACAACTTGGTGGGAAACACAGACAGAGGTGCCAGCGGTAGAAGCTGTGGCAGAGGTGCTTGACGAAGACGGTAACGTAGTAACTGAGGCTGTAGAAGCCGTTGATGCCTACACCCGCACAGACACATATGACACACAAGAAGAAGCGCCAGAGGGTGCTACAGAGCGCACTAGGCTTGGGGTTCGCTACAGCGAGCTACTAGCGTTTATTATAGGAGCTTTATAATGGCTGGATATATTGGATCTAAAGTTGCTGTAGTAAGCTCTGGTGCAGAACGTAAGAAAGTCTTTACTGCTACATCAGGACAGACTAGCTTCACTGGTCTTAGCTATACTGTAAATAATGTACATGTGTTTCAGAATGGTGTACGTCTTGTAGATGGTACAGACTATACAGCTACTAATGGTAATAGTATTACACTTACAGTAGGGGCTGCAGCAGATGACCAAGTTGTTGTTGTGTCTTACAATACCTTCCAGACAAGTGACACTGTATCAGCTAGTACTGGTGGTACATTTGCTGGAGATGTAAACTTTACTGGTGCGTTCACCTCGCAAGGCATTGACGATAACGCCACATCTACTGCTATGACACTGGACAGCAGCGGTAACTTGCTGGTGGGTAAGACAAATTCTAGCAGTGCAATAGATGGCACAATAGTATTTTCTTCTGGTTTTCTTGCCTCCACTGTATCTCAAGGCACTGCTAACTCAGGTTCTGTGGCTCAGTTCCGCAGAAATACAACGTATGGGGACATCGTTACCTTTGTAGACTCAGACGCTACTACTGTTGGTAGCATAGGTTCAATAAACAACGACTTGACCATAGGTAACGGGGATGTTCGGCTTCGTTTTAATGATAGCAGCGACGAGATTACGCCACGCACTTCTGACAATACAGGTAGAGATGCTGCTATTGACTTAGGCACAGACACAATCCGCTTCAAAAACCTCTACCTGTCTGGCGGTGTTTACCTTGGCGGGACTGGGTCGGCTAATAAGCTAGATGACTATGAGGAGGGGACTTTTACCTTGAGGGTCGCTGATGCTGGTTCGGGGGGTAATGTATCAAGTACCACTGGAACTGGTTATTATATTAAAGTTGGAAGGAACGTAACCATCCATGCGGCTATAGGAAACATTAGCACATCAGGTTTAACATCTGGCAATGTTGCAAGTTTTACTGGATTGCCTTTTACTTGTGATGCATCTGGAACGGGTTCGCATGGTACGGTTAGAGCGGATAGCATCAATTTTCAAGCCTCAAATAGTTACTTGGTATGTCAAGTGGGTAATAATTCTACAAGCCTTATAATAAAGCAAATTAACGATAACGGCTTGGATACAAATACCACTGTTGGCAACATAACAAGTGGCGTTGGAGATGTGTCATTTACAATAACTTATAGAGCTTAACCACCCCTGTTGGATCACAGGGTAGTCAGTCCAACCATCACAGGAGAAAAACGATGGCACTAACAGAAGAAACAGTACAAGACAAAATCGAGATCGTAGGCGACTACAAGCACGTTCAAGTGCGTACAGCCACGGTCATCAAGCGTGATGGCGTAGAGATCAGCCGCAGCTTCTCACGCCATGTCGTTGCACCTAACGATGACATCACAGGTGAAAGCGCAGAGGTACAAGCTATCTGTAACGCAGTTCACACCCAAGCGGTTAAGGATGCTTACGCCGCACACTTAGAATCACAAGAGGTATAAACTTATGGCAGGATACATAGGCACACAGCCAGTACCACAGGCAACACAGGCCAGAGATGTATTCACTGCTACCTCTGGTCAAACAAGTTTTGCTACAAGTGGTTACACACCTAACTTCCTAGATGTGTACATGAATGGTGTTAAGTTAAAGAATGGTGATGACTTCACTGCAAGTAATGGTAGTGATGTAGTCTTAGCTACTGGTGCTTCTACAGGAGATATTGTTGAGGTTGTAGCCTTTACTACTTATGAAGCTGTAAATGCTGGTGGTGGTTTATACAAAGGTGAACGTGGTACTGTTGGTGCAACAGCAGGTTCTGGTGACATCTTTCGTGTCAATGAGCAAACCCTTAACACTAACGTAACAATTGACGCAGATGAAAATGCCTCTGCTACTGGCCCATTGGCCGTGGCATCTGGCGTTACACTGACCGTCACATCAGGGGGGAACTTGAGCATTGTCTAGTATTTTCAATACGGAGGCTCACTCATGAGCGAGATTAGAGCAAATACAATAAGTGATGCGGCTGGCACTGGGCCGATTGAGTTGCACAAACAGAGTGCTGCGAAGGCTTGGGTTAATTTTAATGGCACAGGGACACCTGCTATTCGGGATAGCGTGAATGTCGCTAGTCTTACAGACCGTGGCACAGGACTTTATACTCTCAACTACACCTCAAATATGTCTAGCGCAGACTACTCTTCTACTGGAAGCAGTGCAGATAATGAAACTGATGCTACCGCCCGAAACAGAATGTTCACCCCTAGTACACTAACGGCGTCAGCTTCCTACGCAAACACGTATACCGTAGGTGGTTCGGCAGATAACGTCGCTCTGGTGTGTGTGTCTATCCACGGAGACCTAGCATGAGTACACTAAAGGTCACAAACATCCAAGCCACGGGTGAAACAGCTAGTCGTGCGGTGTCAGGGGTTGCTGCGGCTTGGTGTTTTTTTCAAGGGACAGGTACTGTTGCGATAAATGACAGTCTAAACGTTTCTTCCATAACAGATGTTGGAACTGGAACATACGATCAGAATTTCTCCAACAACATGTCTAGTGCGAATTATTCAATACAAATTCTTTCAGGAAGAAGCGCAGGAACTACAGGAGATAACCAGTGCGCAGTATACGATAACTCTAAAGTTCCTGTATCTTCCGACTTTAGGGTAAGAACGGCTAGTGAAAGTTTTGGCGGTCAGGATGTAACTAGAATTTACACTACAACCCACGGAGACCTAGCATGAGTACCTTGAATGTAAGCAACATCACCGATGGCACAACAACAGTCGGCACCAGCTATGTGGTCAATGGGTCTGCAAAGGCTTGGGTTAATGCAAATGCGTCTGGATTTGCAGTCCTTGAAAGTTTTAATGCGTCAAGCGTTGTGGATAATACAACAGGAAACTACCGAATAAACTTTTCGTCTGGAATGGCTAATGATGACT